>Ga0182742_1001562_pt1 | contig 28555 bp, 25 predicted proteins | sample eDN5th37CBELigMG_FD_128880 | JGI IMG/M metagenome (GOLD analysis project Ga0182742, IMG submission 128880) | Enriched Miracle-Growth compost microbial communities from Emeryville, California, USA - eDNA 5th pass 37_C BE-Lig MG (version 2)... ...
AGGAAAATTAAGACAACCACGGTAACCTTCCATGAAATCAATCAATCCATCCAAAATATGCGGGAGCAAATCCAACACATTTCGGCAAGTATGAATATCTTTTTCAAGGAAAGCAATGAAATCAACGATTCTTTAGAAAATGTCGTGGCCATCGTTCAAGAATCTACCGCCGGCATGGAGGAAACGAACGCTTCCATCCAGGAGTCATCCAGCCTGATCGGCCAAATCGCGTCCGAGTCCGAATCCGTTGCCGAGATGGCGCAGGAGTTAAGGAAATCTGTGGAGCATTTTAAGTTGAGTTAACGTGGTAAGGGAACGGAGAGGCGTTATTTTGCCGGAATGAGCCGATGATGAAATCTAACGGAACTGTTAGAAATATAATCGCGCCGAAATCATAGAAATAAGGTCGCTCAGTTCCGTTACAGACGAAGAAGCACGCTGGTTTCAGCGTGCTTCTCCTGTTATTTTCGCGAGAAAGGATTCTCCAACATCCTGGTTCGTGATATTTACTCTCTTCAGGCCAAAGGTATTATTCTCATTTTTCCTTAATGTATTGATTCCTGTTCGAGTTGTGAGGGACATGAGAAATCCGGAGTCTTTCAACAAGCTTTCACTTGAGCGGCTGAAGCTGCCAAACGGATAACAAAACACGAATGGCTTCTCTCCAGTCAGCTTCTCTAGCAGAGCCATCGAATCTTCCAAATCCTTCAATACCCGAGCAGCATATTCGTCTTCTGTTTCGAATCTACCATCCATTTCAATAGGACCCGTAATCGCGCCTTCGTCATCAATCTTTCCCTTCACGTTTGCTTTGTAGTGCATAGCATGAGTATGGCTATGCACCTCCACCAAACCTGATTCGGCAAGTTCCGCCACTTGATCCCAGGACAGTTTCATTATATATTGACCGTAATTTCGATTGGCATCTTCCCGTAATTGAGATGTGATCGCAAAGATTGTCGCTTTCGAATTATATTTCTGCAGCAGCGGAAACGCCTTGGAATAGTTGCTTTCATACCCGTCGTCAAACGTGATATATACCGGTTTTTTCGGAAAAATTTGTTTTCCTTTTAAGTAGTTGTACGCTTCTTCCGATGAAAGTGTGATATAGTCATTCTCCTGCAGCGTCCGGAGCTGATTTTCGAAGTTAACCGGCGACACAATCGTACTCGAATCCTGTTCTTCGTCAAAGTGATGATACATCAGAATCGGAAGCGGGTCTCTTGCGGTGCGGTAGATGACCCCGTTGTTACTCATGGAAAGACGACTTGTGCGAGGATTCCACTCTACAACATAATCCCATAGATCGGAGATCGAACCAGCTTCAATAAACAACCTGCCTGATTGATCGATAAGTTCCCCTAGCAGGAAAGTTACTGCCTCGTCGCCATTCTGTTTCACCGTGAAGATTTGTTCGGCACTGTTGTAAGAAACCTCAAAACCCAGTTGTTCCAATGTGTCTTCGAAGGGCAAATAGACTTCATTGCGGGACGAATACGGCTGGTCGGATGAGTATTCAATCTCCAAACCATTCAAATAAACATGGATCTCTTCCGCTTTGGCAGGTGCATCTACCACAACTAAAGCAATTGTGATGAAAATAAATGCTATGATTAAAGAAATTTTCGTTTTCAAAGAAACTCCTGCCTTTTTCTACTAATCTAAGAACTTATTAATCTTACTTACTAACATGTAATAATTCAATAGCAGTTTAAATAAGCCATCCTACCTATTTTTCAAACGATATTTTATCCATTCTGTCATCATCAGCAAACCCTTATGATCTGTATTCGTCCCATTGAAAATAAGATCCGCACACCATTTGGTTGGTTCAACGTATTTCGCGTGAGAGAATCTAGTGATGTCTAAGTACTCGGAAACGGCATCTTCCAATTCGGATAGATCCTTCAATTCACGCTTAATCCTTCTCGCTAATCGTTCATCAGAGTCACAGTCGATATCGGCCACTGTTGACCGCTTCAAACCTGCCCTTTTAAGGGTTTCCATCTGTTTAACCGTGTGGCATTCTTAAAGTAATGAAGCCGAGTGCGGCGAACACTCGGCTATACACTGGCTTGGATGGGCTTCAATTGTACTTCATAAGTATATCATGTAAACCACTCACGATAAAGAACACTCGTTCTTTTCATAAACTTAGTAAGCACTTACTAAGAGTTCCACATACATTCCGATGCTTGTTTGTCGAACAAGAACCCTCTGAACATTGTTGTCCTTAGCTGATGATGATCCGTTCGCTCCAAATATTCGATTTGGCAGCAAAGCCGGGGCTCGATCCAAATCGTCCGGTCATCTTCACCAATATGTAAATTTCGTGCGAGCTCCAAAAATACCAACTTCTCCTCCGGCTTGAACCCATGCTCTACGATGGCCACCGGCTTGTTTGTAACCGTCCTAAAATTCAAACCAACCACAAGCGCAAAATGCGGCTCTATTCTGTACCCCAAGATGATAACGTCAATCTTCTTAACATATTTAATTTTTAACCAATCCGTGGTCTTCGTATCCAGTTGGTATTTGGAGTCCTTCCGCTTTGCAACGATGCCTTCCATGTTCTTTTCTTTAGTTAAAGCGAAAAGCTGCTTTCCTTGACCGTCAACATACATCGTTTTTGCCAAAACCGGTGAATCGACGATGATCTCGTGTAACCGATCCTTACGCTGCGTTAGCGGCTCATGTAAATGCTCACGATCTGTGCAGAGTACATCGAACACCACGAACGTGGCCGGATGTGTCATGGCTGCTTGTGTAATTCTAGCCGATTTACTTAATCTGCAACGATAAGAGAAATCATCGAACACGGGTCTGCCGTCTCGAATGCATACACCTTCACAATCAAGGACTGCAGAATATGCCTTTATTGCGCTGATTGCTTCGTATAACTCGGGAAACTTGTTTGTTATGATGTTGCCGGATCGGGTATAGGCTTCAATTCTATTACCTTGTTTATGTATGAGGATGCGCCAGCCATCGTATTTAGGTTCGAAGATGTAATTTTTATCGTCAAATGCTTCATTGCCAACACTTACGGTCATTGGTTTCAATGGTTGAAAGAGCATAGGATCACCTATACGCCATTGTTGCCTAATAAATCTTTACTATAACCAAGTCTACCAGAACTGCCGGGTCAGACCCAAATATTGAAGAGGGCTGGCGTAAGGAGCCATTTTATCTTTCATACAAGGCAAACGGCCTAAAGAAAGCCCCTTAACGTAAATTATTAACACATTGTTAATTTGAACTATATGAATCTGTTATTTAACAATGAAAAATGAAGTCAGGGAAGCCCCGTGGACTTTCTCCTTATTCCGGTAACCGTTTGTTGACGACTGCTAAACAGAGGAAACAATTCCCGCCGATTGACCAGTACGATCCCCGCCATGGTTACCACTGTGCCCAGTAGGACGAACAGCGTCAATTCCTCACCTAAGAACAAATAACCGCTAAATGTAGCTATTATCGGTGCGACCATCGTCCAAGTCGACGGAAACATCGCCCCCGACACCTTAACCATCCAGTAATAGATGCCTGACGCGAAGATTGAAAGACGAAAACGTCCGGTTCTATTGCATTGAAATCATCTGCCGATCCTGGGCCTTCCCTCTCCAATTCACTAAAAATACGCCGACGCAAATCAACAGCCCTCCAATTGCTACGTATTCGTTCATCTGTTCGCCAAGAAGGATCCAACTCGTTAAAACTCCAAATAAAGGAGCTAAGAACAAGCAGGAGCTTGTTTCCCCCGGGTCTCCCCGCTGCAGCAGGTAGTACCATACGGAGGTTTGAACCCATAGTGATCCACTCCCATTTGCTTCTTTCTGTTGGTTGTTATTGTAAAGTACCTTCCTTGTTTTGTATAATTGAATTAATTGAATGAGTAATTCAAAAATATTGAATGATTGTGGGGTGCTCAAGTGGACTTAAAATCGTTGAAAACGTTCCACACCATCGTGAAATGCGGGAGCTTCCATCGAGCGGCGCAAGAATTGAACTATGTACAATCCACAGTAACGATGCAGATCCAGAAACTAGAATCGGAGCTTGGCGTAACTTTAATCGAGCGCGGGAAAGAGATGGTACTGACAGAAGCAGGACGAATATTTTACGAACAGAGCTTGCCGATCGTAAAGAACATGGAACAACTTCAGACAAGTATGAAAAGCATCACCTCTGGTGAAGCAGGGCATATTCGTTTGGGGGTAACGGAACCTACTGCCAGTTACCGCTTGCCTCAAATATTGAAGGGTTTCATAGCCGAGTACCCGAATATCCGAATTACGGTAGAGATCGCCAGCACTCCGATCCTGATCGAACGAATTCAGAGAGGGGAACTTGATCTGGCCCTGTCCACGGCTCCGGACATCGGATCCGACCTTTATTTCGAGCCATTGTTCCTTGAGAAATTTGTAGTGTTATTGCCTGAACAGCATCCGCTAACCGCGAAAGCAAAGCTGAAACACGAAGATTTCGAGGGGCACCGACTTTTAATTACTTCGAGCACTTGTGCTTATCGAAAGAAGTTGGAGTTCGTTCTGAAGGAAAAAGGGAGTATCATGCTTGACACGATGGAAATCGGCAGCATGACTGCCTTGAGGTTTTATGTAGAACAGGGGCTTGGTATCGCTATGGTGCCCAAAATCATAGTGAACCACGAAACGAAGGGGACGACGGTCCGGGAAATAGACACAAGCTTAATCCATATGACGTTCGGGTTACTATGCAAAGAGTCTGCTTATCCGTTTCAACAGGCAAGCTTAAGACTTTATAACTACCTGAAGCAGGTATGGCGCGAGCCATTGGTTACAGCTTTATAGCGACTGGAACCTCTGTGATAAAAAAAACACGCCCCTCAGCGGATCAAATCCACCTTATGGCGGCCTTATTCCCACTCCGCACAAATATAGGGTCTCGGCCGCACGATAACGTGCAATCCGAATTCGCCGGCGAGGCGAATATACCGTTCCAGATCCGCCATCCCCTCGAACCGGATTATGCCGGGCTTCGGTTCGTGGAAGTTCCAAGGCACATACGTTTCCACGGTATTGCAGCCGCAAGAAAAAACCTTGATTCCCGTGATTCAAGGCTTGGAAACAACACGTTAAGCTTCCCTTCCTGCAGCCGAAGCGGCAACCTTCCGAAAAACCAGCACCGTAAGCGAAACCCACGCTCCACCGATCAAGTACGCGCCGATCACATCAGACGGGTAATGGACGCCCAAGTAGACTCGACTGCACCCCATTAATACGATCATCGCGGAGGCAATTGCGAGCAGCCATCCTCTGCCTGCCCGGGAAGGAATATGCCGCCATACAAGGAACGTCAACGTCGCGTAGAAGGTGATTGCCCCCATCGAATGTCCGCTTGGGAAGCTGTAGCTAAGCTCAACCGCAATCGGATGAAGGTCCGGCCTCGCCCGTTGGTACATTTCCTTAAGCAGCAAATTCAATAGCCCCGAACCAGATATGCAGATCGCAAAGAATGCCGCTTCCAGTTTGTGCCGGATAGCCACAAAGCCCAGTACAACCGCAACCGTTAGGATGGTTACCACCGTCGGGGAGCCTTGGAAGGATAGGAAGGTCATGAACGCAGTAAGACCAGGACTTTCGCTCGCTTGAATGTGTTGAATCAGCCACCGATCGGCGAGAACGACATACGAGCTTTCGAACGAAGCCGCAATCAGCAAGAAGCCTAGAAAAGATAGAATCCCAATCGCTCTAATATTGAAGATACGAATCATCCCCCCCCTGATCGTGCAATGCAATCACATAAAATCGAAGAAATAGCGAATGACATGGAAGAAAATCGGCGACGTATAGGTAAGGCTGTCCACTCGGCTCAGATAACCTACCTTAGCACCCTCAGCTTTCGTGTCGTCCCCGATGAGAAGGTCCCGTTTTAACACAGAGATCGTCAAGCTGCCCAGGAAGCCGCTAAGGCTGATTAGCACTCCCGAGAAAAATCCGAACGTCGGGTTCAGCGGTGTCAGATAAGGATATAGAAGCATAGACGCCGCTGTCGTTACGATCAGTCCGCCCGCGAATCCCTCCCAGGTGAGATTCGGATTCGCCGTTGGGACAACCTTGCGCTTACCGGCATATATCGATACCAAATACTGAACCACATCATTAATTTGCGTTAGAACAACAAGGAACAGGACTAACCCGGCTCCATACACGGGCGTTGCGAATTGGTAGTACCCCAGATGGCTAAGACCAAATACCATCAGCATTAATCCCCACTGAGTTGAGCTCACCGAATGGAGAAAACCGACCGTCCCTTTGCGCAGCAGCCGCGGAAACGGCAGGAACAAAAACACATACACCGGAATGAACACGATAAACATACCGTACCAACCGATATAGATCCAATAGAATTGAATCGGGATCGCTAAATAAGCCCATAGAAACAGCCTGCGGTCCGCTTTCCTCGTTTTGATCATCGAAAAATATTCCTTCAACGCGAAAAAAGACAACACCATTAACGAGACTAACGCAACAACCGGATTAAACAGCGTGGCTAAGCTGAAGATGACAAACATCCCCCACCATGTCTGCGACCGCAGCCGAACCTCATGAAAATTTTTATTCGGCTGCACCTTCTGCAGAATAAATAATACAACACTCGCCGTACTTAACCCGATCAATATAATGACTAATGTCCATAATGTGCTGTTCATGCTCGGCATAAGCCCCTCGTCTAGATATGGATACCGGAATCAGGCATAATGGATGAATGATAGCAAATTTAAAGGATGTTACGCAATGGCCCCACACCAATGTGTCTATATATTATTGACAAACACGGGAACACTTTTTACGAAATCAATCCAATCCTACACGAGAGCGCCTTACAATCATGCTTCGATCTCGTTTAACCGTGAGCTGACGGAGATGTACAGCTTCGGCCGGAAGCATCCGAACAATCCGCTGTACGGCGGGTTTGTGAAGGAAGATGTCTGGACCGGCACGTACAGCAAATTTCCGGAGACCACCTGCGTTATCTATGAATTGGAAGTAACCGCCCGTCAGGTCGAGAAGATGAAGCGGGTGCTTCGATGGTTTATCAAACACGAGAAGAAATACATGTACAATTTGTTGGGGCTGATCGGCGTAACGCTGCGGGAACCGATCGAATTCAGCAATTCATATTTCTGCTCGCAATTCGTCGCCGAGGTTCTCTCCCGCAGCGGGATCCACCTATGGGATAAAGTCCCTGCCTTGGTAACGCCGGACGACTTCCGCCAACAGAAGCAATTCCGCCTGATCTACGAAGGGAAATTGTTCGATTATGTGAAGAAGCAATAAAAAAACCTTCATTGCCGGGGTCATAACGACCGGCAATGAAGGCGGCGAGCTGCTTGATCAATTAATGGGGTGCTCCCGTAATGTGACTGCGGTCATCTGCACTGTAGAAGTACAGATGGAATGTATAATGTTCAAACTCCAAACCCGGGTTTCCGTTGTAATCTACGGCCGTTTCGACAACGGCGGGACTAGGGTATCCTTTCATCGCTTCTAACACCGTGCTTGCCTTACTGTCCACCAGGCTAGTCGGAAGTATATATTCAACGCAATACAGCTTTCCTTCAAACACGCAATAGACGGGTCCTCCAGCGGCCATATCTTGCGGGTTCGCGTAGTGGATGCCCATTCCCGGAACTGACTCTTCATGAAGCGGGACAATTTCAGGAGGGAGAGCTAAGATGTAAACCTCCCGGTTTTGTTCATCCCACTGCACGCTTTGCGCTTGCACGGCCTTCGCCAATTCTTTCACCCACGCAAACACGATACCGTCGCGCACAATGGTGTCCCCCAACTTGTACCCGTTTACTTCCCCGCTCTCGCTGTCATAGCCGATATGGCCGAACAGCTCGGTGAAGGCTTCAACGGAGACATACGTCTTTCCATCGCGAATAAAATGAGGCGACTGCGAAGCAATCTCCACACCATTCACGACGACGGACAAATCCTTCGGTACTTCATCTGTAGCGAAAGCGGTCCCGGAAAATAATACAAATAAAGCTAACACGCTCACAACAAACTTTTTCATGAATTAACCTCCCGTAATGGAAATACGATTCATTGTATTAATCCATACAGGAAAATATACTTATTTCTATTTTACTACTCTGGATACTCCTTGAATGAGCGCCAAGCATTGGGTCAGCGTCATCACCTGATGGTCTGCATCCATCGTGTACAACCAGTAAGCGCTCTGAAGAAACACCGCCTGCTGCCCTTGAAGCTTCACATACATCACCGACCCGGAATTCATGTCCTCTTGAAAATGCCGCTGTGCCGCCTCCATCCCCTCACTCCCCGCACCGTTCCTTATATATTGTTCATAAGCCTCAGCTGTTATTGTAACTTTCATCGTTTATTCATCCTCCGAATCATTTTTCTATATCCTATCCCGCTCATCTGTCATCACTTTGTCACCGAATGTACGTTCCTATATTTACACCTTGTCTTGTTTGTATTACTATATATAATACAAATAAGACAAAGGAGGGGGCGCCGCGTGATTATCTCATTAGAACTGGAAAGCGATACGCCGCTTTATGAACAGCTGCATAACCAGATTGTTATAGGCATTGCGTCCGGCCGGCTCACTCCGGGGGAAAGACTCCCTGCCGTGAGGCAGTTGGCGGATGATTTGGGAATCAACATGATGACCGTGAACAAAGCCTATAGTCTATTGAAACAGCAGGGCTATATTGTGATTGACCGAAGGCACGGGGCTCAAGTGAACACCCATTTTGATAAGGCGGGTGCGTTACCCCCTGCTCTGGAAAAACAACTGACGTTCATCATTGCGCAGGCGAAAATTCGCGGGATCGATCAAGAGCAATTTTCGGCCATCTGCCAAAACATTTTTTCTGCCATGAACAAAACTCCATGAGAAAGGAAGAGAACCCATGTTAACAGTTATCCTTCTGTTTTCCTCCCTCATCACGTACGCCATCATGCTCGGCACCTATCTTTCGCAGGCGAAATATAAAGACGGCATGATCTTCGCTGTAACGCTGCCGAAAGAAGCCGCGAAACACCGCGATATTGAACGAATTCGGGCGGTCTTTAAGAAGCAAATGACGAACATTAGCATTGTGTTTGCCGTATTATTGATTCCGCTCTTCTTCCTAAGTGAAACGTTCCAAGCGCTGTACTTTCTCATCTGGATGTTTGTGATCGTGATTGGAATTGTGTTTCCTTTTCGCCGCGCGCATCGGGATACGCTGGCCTTGAAACGAAAGAATGATTGGTTTGTCGGCGCCAGAAAGGTCGTTCAAACGGATTTGCGGGCGATGATGAGGAAGAACGAGCGTGCTGCCCCTTATTGGCTTTATGCGATTCCGTTGGCTTCCGCCATCGGGTTGACGATCTATTGGATGCGTGACGGCATGATGCTTCTAGGAGTAACCGCAATCTTCACCGTCCTTCTGCTTGCCTTCGCAGGTGCGGCCTTTCGAAACGCAAGGACAAAGGTTTACAGCTCGAACAGCCAATTGAACGTGAGCCTCAACCAAGCGTCCCGAAGAATTTGGTCTTACACCTTTTTTAGCCTGGCTCTTGTGGAAGTTTTCCATTTCTATTTGATCGGATGTTCCATTCTTAACGAGAACGCCGTGTTCAACGATCTATGGATCGCGATCCCGATGGTGTTCACGATCGTTCCGCTTGTGTTGATCCTGAATGCCAACTATAAAATCAAGCGCATCGTGAATGACGCGGTCGCATCTGACGGAACAATCATCTATTCCGACGAAGACGAGTATTGGGGGAACGGATTCACCTATCACAACCCTCATGACCGAAGAGTTTTTGTTGAGAAACGCATCGGTGTGGGGATGACGGTCAATACCGGCACGACAGCGGGCAAGTGGTTCATCGGCGTGACGATCGGCATCGCGGCCGCGATCGTCATAGGGGTCTCGTTCCTGACGATTTACTCAGAGCTCTCGCCTCCGGTATTGACCATTACAGAGGAGCAGCGCGTTGAAATTGATTATATGATGTACTCTGTTGATTTTCCGGCTGAAGCCATGATCGACATTGCGCTTGTGAACGAGATACCGCAGGGATGGAAAACGAACGGCGAAGCGACGGATACCGTGGCGAGGGGGCATTTCCGGCTGAACGACCTAGGGAAGTCTCGGCTGTTTGTGTACAAGAACAACCCGCCATATATTCGCATTCAGCTTGAGGATGAGTACATTTTCTACAATGAAAAAGATCCGGGCGAAACCGAGCGTGTGTACGAGCGGCTGCAGCAGCTGTTGAAGCGGTAGGGGCATTCTATGTGACAATTTCCCGATTGGTTAGTTTGAGCACATCCCATAACTCGATTTTTTGTTGTGTCCTCTCATGGTAGAGCCATCTGTCCTTGACATGATCTACGAAGAGAATCCCGTTCAAATGGTCGATCTCGTGCTGCATGCAGCGGGCAAGGTACCCTTCCCCCTCAAGGAAGATGGTTTCGCCGGCTCGGTTTAAGGTCTTCACTTTTACTTTATTCGCTCTTTTCACATAACCGAAATACCCGGGGAAGGATAAGCAAGCTTCAGCCCCCTCCTGCTCACCGCTCATCTCGACGATTTCGGGGTTGATGAGTTCAATTAAGCCTTCCCCGCAATCCATCACGATCAGCCTTCGCATTATTCCGATTTGGGGTGCTGCGAGACCGGCGCGGCCTTCAGCCGCGTACAACGTTTCCACCAGATCGTCGAGGTGCTTGATGGTTTTGTCATTGATTTCAACAACCGGCTTGGCTTTCTTCCTTAAAATCGGGTCGCCAAAAGGCAGAATTTGTTTAACGGTCATGTTCGCACTCCCTTGGACTTTAAGTTCATCGCTTAGTAAGCTAACGGACATATGCGACCCTTAGAGGCCAAAAATGAAGCTTTCCGATTTCTATCGGACATACGCGCAGCTTAGGCCAGATTTCATGTGAAGATTGGGAATGAATACTAGTCTAAGGAACTGCCATGTCCGTTACAATTTTGTTTTCGCTCAATTGGTCCTCTAAGCGTCCATGATGTCCGTTACAGCAGGAATTGAAAGGAGCTTTGTTGGGGAAGGTTTCCTTTTATTTGGAATAAGTGTATCATGAAGACTAGCATGAGGCAAGCGGACAAGCCCGTTTGCTTCGAACAAAAGGGAAGCCCTACTATTATGGAACTTCTCTTACTAGGCAGAAGTAATCTCCCACCCATCTTGCCGGACGGAAGGGGAGATTACTTTTTTTGTTGCTTGAGGATGATCCACCTTCGTCCGAACGGGGTCCTAAACTCAATTATACCATACTTAATATTTCCATATATAGAATTTTTCTACAATTCGATGTATCGGCTGCTCGAAATGAAATATAACCCCGCTTCTTTCACGCAGCACCCTGTGAGGCGGGTCCACTCATCTGCGTATGCTAGAACTTGCGGCCTGTAATAGTCTACGAATTGCTGCTCGTGCCGGGGATCGTAGCGGTCTGTCTTGAAGTCTGCGATGACCCAGCCGTCGTCTTCCTCGAAGACGAGGTCGATAACGCCGCGAAGCAGTGTGGGCAATTCGCTGTCGCTCTGTGTCACGGTTAATGAGAATTCGTGGTACTTCTGTCGAGCACGCTCCGCCCTTTGCCATAGGTTTGAGGATATCACCCAGCGGATCGTATCCTCCGCTTGCTCCAGCCACTCCTCGGCAACGCCTTCTTCTTCGGCAACGAGCCGAATGAAGAGGGCCAAGTCGGCCACATCCATCCCTTCACCCAACGCTTGCAAGGTGCGGTGAACTAAGCTGCCGTAGGCCATACCGCCGCCGCCTTCAGACGGACGTTCTAAGACGATATTGCCGGCGGCGGACTTGGTTAATCCGGTTACGCTGACAACCGCGTAGCTTGGCTCGGGCGTGTGAACCGGGAGTTCCAGATCCGGTACGGCCGGCAGCGATGCCACGGGTTCAGCAGGCGTCCAATCGAGCTCCGGCTGCCGATTCAGCGCCTCCCCTAAGCCGCTCCACGGGTCGATCGCCGGCCGGGAAGGATATCGGCTCACGACAAGCAGCCGCTTGGCTCGGGTTGCCGCGACGTACAGCAGCCGATCGCTCTCTGCGCGCATGAACTCGCGCTCCACCTCGGTCTTCGCCTCCCAACCTGCAGGCTGAGCGATGGTCTCCGTGACGTAGGCACTCTTCTTCTGGGTAATGGTGAAATAGCCGCGGGGCGGCTCCGACATGCGGTCGATATGCTCGGCCGCGTCGTGATCTTCGTCCGCGCATGGACAAGCCAGCACGACAATCGGCGCTTCCAGCCCCTTCGCCTTATGCAGGTTCATAATGCGGACCGCGTTCCCATCTCCCGCGAATAAACTTTCCGCTTCCGTATCCGCTTGCTCCAGCAAGCTCCCTAACCGTTCGGTCAATGCCGCCCAATCCACAGAGGCCCCCGCATCGGTTGACATTACCTCGAACAGCTTCAACAGGGTTCCGCTTCGAATGGCGCCGGATTCGCCCGCAGCCGCCGCTGGAACAAGACCGATGTCCTCGGTGATCCGACTCAACGCGGCAAGCGCCGGAAGCTCCTTCACCCACCCCAAGTACCGCCGCAACGTTCGTAGTGCCTTAGCTGTGACGGAACCTTTTTCGGAGAAAGACACCTCACCTGTATCCGCCAGCAGATCAATCTGCCCGCCTTCACGCCGGTAATGGTACAGCTCATCGTCGCTCACGCCGTAAAGCATCCCCCGCAGCACCGCAAGCAACGCCACATGGTCGCCCGGATCGCCTAGAGCCATGGCCAATACATACAGCGCGTGCATCTCCTCAAAAACAGCGCGGCTTCCCGATGTATCCGACGCAATGCCATACTTCTCCAACATAGCGGCATACAGGTCAATGAATTTCCGATGCTTCAGCAAAATGAGAAAATCTTCAGGCTTGGCGCCGCCTGCCCCGCAAGACCACGCGACAAACTGCGCCACCCGCTCCGCGTCGTACGCCGCAATCGAATGCTGCTTGTCGCGGTCCATCTTCGGCACTGTCAGTGTATAAACACCATGCAGTACATCGCCAGGATTCGGCTTTACCGTCACCATCGGCACGAACGGCGCCTGTACATCTGACTCCGCCTCCGCAGGCGCAAACTTCTCCTCGAACACCGCGTTCACGAATTCGCCGATGCTCCCGACGGAGCGGAAGTTCCGGGTCAGCTGCAGCACCTCGCCGCATTCGGCGATGCGCCGTTTCACGAAGTTATAGGTGGATATATCCGCCCGGCGGAACCGGTAAATCGACTGCTTCGGATCCCCTACCACGAAGAGCGAGCCCGGACGCGGTCGCTGCTGGCGCCAATCCGACACGCCTTCATCCGAACCGGTGAGCAGCAGCATCATCTCCGCTTGGATCGGATCCGTATCCTGAAACTCGTCGACGAAGAGCCGGCTGTACCGCCGTCCGAAATACGAACGAACCTCAGGATGCTCCCGCAGCAGCTCCGCCGCCTTCATCAACAAATCCTGAAAGTTCAGCTTGCCCGCTTCCATCCTGCGGGTGCGGCAGTACGCGACAGCCGGCAGGACAAACTGAATCAGCTTCGGATGGAGAAACTCCCGCCACTGCTGGAGGAACGGCTTCAGCACCCCGGTCTGCCAACCGGCAAACTTCTCCTTCGCCTCCCGCGCCATCGCCTCATCCGTCCATCGGCTCAGGGTGACATTCAACGTGCGGTCGAACAGCTTTGCCAGCGCTAAGACATTCATATCATCGGACATCCGTTTCGTCCGCTGATGCAAGAGCGCAGTGCGAATGGACTGCTGCAGCGTGTCCCAGCCTTTCTCCGGCTTCACCGTAGGAATGTAGACCGCATACTCCTCAAGCAACGGAAACAGCGTCCCCCGAATCCAATCAAAATCTGGACGATCCACCGTTTCCGTGAAAATCTCCACATCCTCATACTCCGACACCTTGTTGTACACGGCGCGAAGCTCCTCCACATTCACCTGCAGCGCGGCCAGCTCCTGGATCGCCTCACCCCGCCCTTGGAGCTGGAGCTCTTCCAAATAATCGTCCCAGCACGCACCGCGGAACTCCCGGTCCTCCTGCTCATCCATCTCCTGAAACGCAGGATCCACCTTCGCTTCGATCGGCCGCTCCCGCAGCAGCCGCCCGCAGAAGGCGTGGATCGTCCCGATGAAGCACTCCGGCATCTGGCGCAGCGCCTCCGCCAGCCGCTCACGTTCAGCATGATCCGCCGCCTTCGCCAGCTCCTGCTCCAGCTTGACGCGGAAGCGTCCCATCAGCTCCGCCGCCGCTTTCTTCGTGAAGGTAATCGCCGCGATGTTGCGCACCTCAGCTTGCCCCGTCTTCACCAGCGCGATCATGCGCCCGACGATGGAGGTCGTTTTGCCGGAGCCTGCCCCCGCCTCCACGAGGAACGTGGTATTCAAGTCCGCCGCGATCCGCCCGCGCGCCGCTTCATCGCTATACATAGCCGTTCACCTCCAGAATCGGGTTCAGCTTTTCGTGAAGTTTCCGTTTCTCCTTAAAATGTTCCGCATGCCCCGCACAAACCGCCTGATAATCACACCACGAGCATTGCTTCTCATCTGAGGCCGGCGGATAAAGCCCCGCCTCCATCGCCTGCCGTACCATCCGCAGCAATGCCGCGAGTTCCTCCCGCTTATTCTGCGGCCGGCTGACCTCCTCGCCCATCCCGCGCTCGGTCGGGAACATGTACGCCGATTCCACCACCTGCGCCTCAACGTCCCGACCGGTGCTGCGCAGCCACTGCTCGACAGCGGCCCCGTACAGCGGAAGCTGCAGCTGGGTGCCGCCTGCGAACACCTCGTCGCTTTCGTATTTGCGCGGGTTGCCGGTTTTGTAGTCATAAATTTTATATTTATGCGGCTCGATCTCATCGACACGGTCGACAAAGCCGCGAATCGGCATCGTCAGACCGTCTAACTCCACATGTAACGGTCCTTCATCGCTATGTACCTGCAGCTCGGTGTACACAGGCTTGGTCTTGCGCTGCCGCTCCACCGCGAAGAAAATCCGCACATCCGCACGGATGCTGTCGGCTTCCTTCCGCCAAATATGCCCGCTCGGCGCAGGCACCTCCTCGGCGTACCGCCGGATGACCTCTTCGGTGATGGTGTCGAGCAGCGCTTCACTGTGCGGCTGGCCGCGGACGCTCATCACGTAGCGGTTGAATATTTCGTGGAGCAAGCTCCCCCGCTGAGCGGCGTTAAGCCATTTCGTCCGGTCGAAGACGGGCGCTTCCTTTACGCGCACGCCCAGTACGTTCGAGTAGAAGAACTTCAACGGGCATGCCGCGAACAGCTCCAAGGAGCTTGCGCTGAACGCCGAAGGGAGCTTCACCGGGTGGCGGTCCGTATCGAGGATGCCGTCGTAAGGGGTAAGCTCCAAGCTTTGCCGCAGCACATTCGCCCGCCGCCCTTGATGCAGTCCGTTGTACCGCTCATATACCGCTTCCGCCGACATCGGCGCCGCTCCGCTGAAATATCGAGCGATCGCACCGATGCCGCTCAGCAGGTCCGCGAAGTCAGCATCCGCGCGGCCTGTCGTGCTGCGGTACATCTGCAGCATGTCGAAGGCGGGCATCTGATCCTCGGACGCGGCGAAGCTCACCGTCAGCTCGCCTTGAATCATGCTAAGGCGCCGGCGGCGCTCCCGAATGCGCAGCTCCGCCTTCTGCGCGCTCGTGAGCAGCTCCTCGCTGATGCTGATGCGCTCCTCGTCGAGCAGAATCGGGTCCTGCTTGAGCGGCTGGGTCCATTGTTGTTCTGTCATACCTAGAATGAATGTATGGGTTCTGCCGGATTGGCCGCCATTCTCATACGAGGATACGTAGAGCTTCCCCGGAGCCGGCATGCCGTTCAGCACGCGTAAGCCTTCGAGTGTTTCTTGCGCGTAGCGGATGGCCAAGGACGGGCTCATGCGTACCCCTTCCGCAACGGTTGGGGCCGCCGCTTCCCGCAGCCGGTCCAGCGCTTGCGCATCGGCATCGCCGGTGACGGCGGCGTATTGCGCCGCAAAGTCGGCGGAGATACGCAAGAGGCGCCCCGGGGATGCGAGCGCGTCGTCGTCGAGCTCGCGCAGCACATCACGCAGCACCTCAACCCGACAATACCGCTCCCGTCCCCAGCCGATCCCCTCCAGTTCGCGGACGGCTTGATCCCCGAATCGGAGAACGCCTTGCTTCGAGGCCGTCAGCAGCACTGACGCAGCGTAGCCCGATTCGATCCATTGGAGGAAGCGTTGTGCGGCTTTCCCCGGGTTCGTGATGCTGATCGGAAGCCCGCCTGCGAATGCGCACGGGATGCCTGCGGACGACACCGCGTTGTAAATCGCGGCATGATCCCCTGGCGCCATCACCTCAACCTGATCCCAGGACACACCGGAAGCGGCAATTCGGCGCAGCACCTCGCGAATTTCCGCCATAGGGCCGACAGCGCGAAAGAACGAGGCTCGCTTCGGCAGGGTCGGCTCGGCTTGCAGTGTCACATACTCGCCGCCCGTCAGCCGATGCAGCAATCGCCTGTCAGCGGCATTGCGGATCGCGAATTCATCCACGATCACCATGGTGTCCGCTGCCGTCGCCACCGCTGCTAAGGATGCGTAATCGATGTACCGGTTTCGTACCAATGCTTGCTCGTAACGATGTAACATTTTCCGCAATAAGAAGCCCTTTCGTCCTGCCTGCTCGAGCGCCGCCGCCGACTCCTGCGCCGCGGGAAACTCCGCATCCTCCCGCTCCGATCGCACACCCGCCTCCCGCAGCTCCGCAATGGCTCTATGGAAGGCGCGAGTTACGCCCGGCGTAACGGTGACGCCCGATAGGTAAGAATCGGCGATCTTCGCTTCCTCCTGCAGCAACGCACAGGTGATCCACATCGCTTCGGTGTCCGTGATGTAGCGGAGCCTCTTCTTCGCAATTGTCAGCTTGCAACGCTCCAACGCCCACGACTCCAACGTGTGGACTTCGGTGTTCAGCACGGGACCATGGCTCCGGACGATCTGTTCAAGCCATTGATGGCCTTGCGCGCGGGTTGCCGTCAACAAAATCTTGCGCTCCAGCGGGCGCTCTTGAAGCAGCTTGTGCAATGGTGCGATTAGCGGCATGGCGGAAGCCTCCTTCATCCGACTTTATCGTTCCTTATTACTTCGCTCGCTGGGCTTAGGAGTCCTGCAGGTGTGCACAGGCGTCCTAACTAAGGTCCAAACATGTACTTCGTTGAACGGGAACATCGATAACCGTGGCAACTAAGGTAAAAACCTGCACTTAGTTCGAGCAGAATCGTGAAAATCAAGCAGAAACCGGCCAACGAAGTGCATGTTTTGTGCTTAGATCAGTCACTCGCCTCCTTCTCGGCAGAACGAAGTACACGAAATGAACTTAGTTTGAGAGAAGAATCGTGATTATCGGCTTCTTTTGCGCTTCATTTGGCGGTATTCTGCTCATGGAGCGACTTGCGCGTCGCTCTGGAGTATTCGAAATTCTCCAGCTTGCTGTACAGCATCCGCGCCTCCTCGTAAAGCTCCTTATCCTCCATCAGCAATGCGCTGCGAAGGAGCGTGTCCGCTTGGGCCTGCAGGAGCTTCTTGCCGGATTCCTCATCGCCCCTGTCAAAAAAACCGATCGCATGCTGAATAGCGAGGGCGGATTCGGTAATTTTCACCTGCTTCTCCACATGCGGGTTGAGCGAATCCATGATGAGATCGATATCGTTGGTAAACTCGGCTTCGATGTTGTCATCGAGGGAGCACAGCTCCGCGCCGTCAGTGACGTCCATATAACTCCACTGAATGCTCAGCACATCATGCTTTCCCGTTGTGTGCGGCGGCAATGTGACCTCTAGAAGGATGGATTTGACCTCTTGGTCATACACATCCCCGAGCGATACCTCGAGTCCGCGGTCCGTCTCTTCCGCTGCATATCCGAAGATTTGATTGACCGTCACTGCGGATTCATTCGCTGGACGAATCGTGAGCCGCACATTCTGCGCTACGACGGACAGCAATCCGTCGAGCTCCTGGGCGAAGATACCCGGAATATCCTCCGGCTTTTCAATGAAATAGAAGTTGCCGCCTCCGTTGTCGGCAATGCCCTCCATCAGCTCCTCGTCAAACCCGTTGCCGACGCCCATCGCGGTAATGCCGATGCCTGCGCTGTGGAACTCCTTCGCGATTTCCTCCAGCTTGCCACGGTCTGTAATGCCCACGTTCGCATGACCGTCAGAAAGAAGAATGACCCGGTTGACGCTCGAAGCTTTTTTGCCATTAGAAACGTACTCAATTCCTTGCAGCAATCCGCCGCTCAGGCTCGTCGACCCGCCAGGATGAATCGCGGAGATCTTGTGCTTGATCGCATCCTTGTTTGTCACTGGCTGCGGCGCGAGCACGGTCTGCACATGGTTGTCGAAGGCGACGAGGCTCAGTTGGTCGTTCGCCCCCATCTGCTCCGCAACGAATTGGCATGCCTTCTTGCTGTATTCCAGCGGCTCGCCCGACATGGACCCGCTCCGGTCCAGCACCAACGACACATTCATCGGCGCTCTTGCTGCGCGCTTCTCTCCCGCATCGCCGGTTACTTCCAACAGCAGGAACGCCCGCTCCGTCCCTCCCGTCGGCCACAATCCCTTGTTCCACGCGTACATCGTTCGAATCGATTGGTTGGTCATTCCGTTTCGCATCCTTTCGGTTCCGTTATCATGATGACAGGATACCAAGGCGTTGTGTCACCAGGCTGTCACGGAATGGATGTTCGGTAGACAGGCGAAGGGTTCCCCGATACATTGGATGTAATGGAAATGATTAGGGAGGAATGATGGGTGGCGATACATTTTCGGAAGGAAGAGGAACGGTTCACATTTCATGACCCGATGCAGGGCGGCAAACTGGTGGATCGGGCGACGGAAATTCGGTACGATCCGTTGACCGGGGAAACGTCGCGGATTTTGTTCGATTCCGGAGCACCGTTCGTTGCGCCGGATTATACGGAGCTCGCTGCGAAGGGATGGTGCCCGTTCTGCAATGACAACGTGATGTCGTCAACGCCTGCGTTTCCGGATGAAGTGGTGGATGGCGGCCGTATGGTGAAGGGAGAGGCGGTTGCGTTTCCGAATTTGTTCCCGTACGGGAAGCATAATGCCGTTGTCCGCATGACGGAGCAGCATTATGTGCGGTTGGAGGAATTCTCTGCGGAGATCATTCACAATGCGTTCTTTACAGCCCATGAATATTTGAAAAAGGCCATCGCCTCCGACCCGAATGTTACGCATCTGTCGGTGAACTGGAACTACCTGCCGCCTTCGGGCGGGAGTATCCTGCATCCGCATATTCAGACGCTGGCATCGGAACATCCAACGCGTTATCAAGCGGTGAAGGAGGCAGCGGGGGAACGGTTCCTGGCAGAGCATGGGGTGAATTATTATCCAGCGTTAGTAGAGGAAGAGCGCCGGTTGGGAGATCGCTGGATTGGACGTAAGGGCTCGCTGAGCTGGGTTCACGCCTTCGCCCCGCGAAGCCATATGGATTTTGTCGGGGTGTTCGAGCAATGCCCGTCGTTCGCTGAGCTGGATGCAGCGCAATGGCTGTCTCTGGCCGAGAGCATGCTGAGCTTCTTCCCGTACTTGGCCTCGAAGGGGCTCGCTGGGTTTAACCTGGCGCTGTTCATCCCGGTCCGGCGCAGCTCGCCGAGCTGGACGCATGTGCGGCTTGTCCCGCGGCTGACGTATGGCGTGTTAAACACGAGCGATATGCATGTGTTCAACTTCCTGCATGGCGAGTCGCTCAGCCTGAAGGTTCCGGAGCAGATCGCGAAGGAGGCTGCAGAGTATTTCAGCTGAACGGGAAAAGCTCCCGTTTATTTTGGCGATTTGAACGATTTCGGGCCCGTGAACTGGAATTTCTCCTGTTCAGCGGGCCCGTTTTGGCCTTGTTTGCCGGTTTCCGTGAATATATACAGGAGGAATTCCAGTTCAGAAGGCCAAAAAGCCGCTTTCCCGCGAAATAAACAGGAGAATTTCCAGTTCCTCTACCTCCGCACTCGCACCTTTTTCCTCCTTCAACATACAATAGACTGTTAATTTGCGGGAAGGAGGAACTGACGGATGGCCGGCAAAACGAGCGCGAGCAAAAGGCGGGTAATTCCGTATCACAACACACAGCAGATCTATATGAAGCTGGTGACTTCTGACGTATGCGAGGCGTGCAAGAGCCAATGCGCAAGGGGCATTGCATATATGGAACAGATGCGTACCCCGGGGGCGGTCGGTCAAGGCGTTCCTTGTATTTTAACGAAATATAAAATGCATTCGACCTAAACAGCATGAAAGCCGCCCGGGTGGCACCCCGAACGGCTTCTTTGATTTCTATGCACTTATTTCGAAATCGGCAGCCAATTGAGCACGTTCTGGATCTTCATATCCCAATACGCCCAGTTATGATCCCCGGTTTCTTCTTCATAAGTCAGATCGAACCCCGCGCGCCGGCATGCGTCTCGGAAGGTGAGATTATCCTGATACAGGAAGTCTTCCGTCCCGCAGCATTGATACAGCTTCGGTTTCGTTCCCTCGGATTCTCCAGCCTGCTTCAACAGCCACAGCAGATCATCCCCCGTCCCCTCAACCTGACGGTTGCCGAACACAAAATCAAACTTCAGCCAGCTGGGGCCGTTTTTAACTCGTTCAACAATGTCCAGCGAGCCGGACAAGCTGGCCGCCGCGGCGATCCGGTCCGGATAGCTTAGCGCCCACTTCATCGCTCCGTAGCCGCCCATAGACAAGCCCGCGACGAAGTTATCCTCTCGCTTATCGGAGAGCGGGAAGAAGGATCTCGCCACCGCAGGAAGCTCCTCCGTGAGGAACGTCCAATAATTTTCACCGTACTCCATGTTCGCATAGAAGCTCTTATGTACATTCGGCATGACCACGGCAATCCCCATTGAGGCCACATAGCGTTCAATTGAGGTGCGGCGGGTCCAAATCGTATCGTCGTCGGATAACCCGTGAAGCAAATACAGTGTCGGCAACAGCTTCCGCCCGCCCCGATTGCTCTCCATCCCGATCTGCGTCTGCGTTTGTTGCGGGAGGATCACCGTCATCGATGTGCTCATACCGATCGATTCCGAATAAAAATGACAATGAATAAGTGCCATAACGGATGAACTCCTTTGTTTTCTTTCCATTATAACACCTGCAAAAAAAAGCGCGAGACATACCTTCGGGGCCCGCAGACTCTGCCGCCGATATATCTCGCGTCCCAAACTCTCACTTAAGAACTTGTCCACACATCCTTAGCATACCGGCCCTCCGCAAGCAGCCGATCCAACCATTGAGCCGCCTCCTTGTCGTCAACGCAATGGACGGTTTGATAAGCTCTGCGCAACGCCGCTTCTACATCCGGCGCCATCTTCGTGCCGTCGCCGCATAGATATAGCCGCCCGCCTTCCTCCAACAAGCGAATCACTTTATCCGCCTGCTCCTCGATTCGATGCTGAACGTACGTCTTCGGCACCCCATCTTTGCGGGAGAAGGCTACATACAGCTTGACGATCCCTTCGTTATCATAAGCTTCAAGCTCCTCCCTGTAGATAAAATCAGACTCATTCCGGCAGCCGAAAAACAGGAGTGCCTTTCCAAGCGCCTTTCCTTCTTGTTTTAACGCCGATCGCGCTTGCAGAAAACCGCGGAACGGCGCAAGTCCGGTACCAGGACCGATCATGATGATCGGCGTCGAAGGATCCTCAGGCAGTTGGAATCCGGACTCCGGCGTACGAACGAAGATCACGATTTCATCCCCCGGCTGCCGTTCGGCTAAGTCGTTAGAAGCTACGCCGTAATACATTCCCCTGCCGCTCCATGCCGGACCTCGTACAACGCCAACGGTAAGGTCCGCATCATTCCCGCGAACAAGGGGCGAGCTTGAGATGGAATAATATCTTGGCTTCAACGGCGGCAGCAGCTCCATAAACCGTTCGAGTGGAAGCTCACAGGAATCGTACATCTCAAGCAGATCGAGCATGCTGATCCGCTTCTTAAGGATGTGTTCCCTATAGGTTTGTTCTACCAACAGCTCCTCCAGTTCCCGTTTATGAGGCGGGCAGCTTGTATAGGCCGCAAGCTCGCGGATTTGGGCACGGGTCGCCGGTTCCTGCAGTTCAACGGTGTAGGTGAACAGCTCTTCAAGGCTAACCGGGCGATCCAAGGGCAGATGCGCCGCGCTGAACCCGCTCGCGGTCATCATCACCTGATCGTTGCCGTTTAATCTGAACCGCTGCAGCACCCTGTTAATGAGATCGCGCCTGTTTCTTGGGAACACGCCGAGATGGTCGCCTTCTTGGTACGTCACATCCTCCGGCAAAGCGATCTCAATATGGCGCGTACTGCGTTCGCTTTCCGGGGACTGAAGCTCCCTGTTCTGCACAACCGTGGCATGAACGGCTTGATATTCCCTCGCCAGAGGCGCCGCCGCTAACCCGCTCACGAATTCAATATTGAGGGTGCTCCGCTCCTTCTCGGCATTGCGATTTAGCCGGATCCCGAACGCCTGCATCGCGTCCGACCACATCCGTGATTGCCATTCATCCCGCTCGTGCTCGAAATCCCCGCTCGCATCCGCTTCGCCCCGCAACGAAAATCGGACGGCACCTTTCGCGGAGAGCTGCTCGTCAATCCATCTCGGCACGTACTGGTATGTGCTGGCCCAGTTGCGGTCGCCGCACCCAAACACGGCGTAATGTACGCCGTTTAGCTCCCCCGGTTCCACCTGTTCTAACCATTGCACGAACTGCCTCGCGTTGTTGGGAGGCTTGCCGTTATAGGAAGACGTGACAATCAGCACAGCTCCTTCCGCAGGCAACCGTCCGACAACGTCATTTAATGGCTTCACTTCACTGCGGATTCCGTGCAAGCGTGCGATATCCGCCAGTTCCCGGGCGATTCCCTCCGCTGTTCCCATGTTTGAACCGTAGAGCACAAGAAGCGGCCGGTCATTCACTCCCTCCAGCATGCCGCCAGGTACCGCCGCCATCCTTGCGGCACCATCCGATCCGGAATCCCCCCCACGATTCTCCCTGCTCCCCGTTGAGTCAGGATGCACATAAGGGATCTCTCGGGTTCGCACCCGAATCCGGAATCCTTCCGGCTTTAAGGTTAACGTTTGCTTCACCTTCAATTGATAATTGGTATGGTCGATGAGGTCGAAATGGCGAAGCGCCATCCCAAGAACCAGCGTTGCCTCATGCAGAGCAAACTGCATGCCGATGCAAGAGCGTTGACCGTTCCCGAAGGGCTTATAGGCATAAGCGGGGATGTTGTTCGGATCTGCGAACCGTTCCGGCCGGAACTCCTCCGCGTCCTCGCCCCACGCTTTCCGGTCCCGATGAAGCTTCGGCAGCACGACAGCCGCCACTTCCCCTTTCGACATGGGACAGTTTCCGCCGATGACCGTGTCCTCCTTCGCATACAGCCCGAATTGCGGCGCGGTGGGCCACAAGCGCAGAGATTCATTAAGAACCATGCGAATGTAATGGAGCTGCAGCACCTGTTCATAAGTTGGAATCCCTTCCGTCAACACACGATCCACTTCTTCGCGTGCCTTCCGCATGGCCTCCGGATGCTTCAGCAGGAAATAGATCGCGAACGACAGCAAACCGCTTGTCGTTTCGTGACCCGCGATTAAGAAGGTAATGATCTGATATCTGATGTTCTCGTCATCGAGCTTCTCCCCGGTTTCGGGATCCTCCACATTCAGCATCCTTGCGAGCAGATCCGTCTCCCCTTGGTCCCCTTTCGCCTTGCGGTCCGCTATGATTTTATCTACTAAAGAAAACATGTTCTGAATATCCCGCTCGTACTGCCGCTTCGTCAAAACCATCAGCTTATTCTGAATCGGAAGCCGGTTGCCATAATGCATCGCCTCGTCCAAAGCCCGTACCATACTGACAATGAACGGATTCGGCGTTTCCCGATAAAAACTATTAAATCTGTAGCTGAATCCGCACAACCCGATCGTATCCAAGGTGAGACGCGTCATATCGTCGGGAACATCAATGCTCTCATCCGGATTAAGCCGGGCCCACTTCTGGATCAGCTGCAAAGCAATATCCACCATCATCGGATGGTACCCTTTCATCGCTTGTTGGCTGAAAGACGGAAGCAGAATGTTGTGGGCTTTCTGCCAATTCGGTTCGTCGGTTAAGCTCGTAAACAACCCGTCGCCGGCAAAATCCCGCACCTTGCGCAAATGCCCAATACTCTTATCGAACCGAGCCTCATCACAAACTTCGGCCGTCAATTGTTCGCCTGTAATAATGAGAACGGACCGATTGAACGACTCGAAACGATACACAGGACCGAATTCATCCGCCAGTTTACAGAATGACAACGTCGGCGAATCCTTATCGATTAAAGGGAGATTCCCCAGCACGCCATAAGTTTTGGGTTGGGGAACGGCGCTTTTGTTTTTCATCCTAGCCTTCCTTTCCTGCAAAACCTGAATCTCCTTTATAATTCCTCATTTTCCATAATTTATACAAACGTGAACGAGGTAGCAAATCAAGCAATGAAAATGGTATTCTATGAAAAAAGAACAGGGAGACGCACATGAGAACGGAACAGCAAATTAAGAGAAAATTGAATGAGCTCGTGATGCAGAAAAAATCGCTGGAAACGCAAGCATCCGAAAGCAGTGTTCCGCTGAAGGCTGAAATTGAGCGTTTGGAAGATTCCATTCTTCTGCTAGAATGGGTGTTAAATGAACCAGCTGGAAAATATCACGCATAATAGCTTATACGTCATTGGAGGAACAGAATTTGAAAACGGTAAGAGTCGGTTTTATCGGTGTGGGCTCGATTGCCGAGCATCACATTAAATTGGTTCAACAAGTGGAAGACGCAGTCGTTTCCGCCGTGTTTGACGTGAACGCGGAACGGGCCAATTACATCGCAAGTACATACGGGGCTGAGGTTTTCACAGACAGCGCTGAGCTGATCAATTCAGGCAAGGTCGATGCGTTGTTTATTTGTACCCCGCCCTTCGCGAGAGAAGGCTTTGTTGAGCAAGCAACGGCGAAAGGGATTCCCCTCTTTATCGAGAAGCCTGCCGCTCGAAATCTGGAGGACGCAGAGCGTTACTTAGAGCTCATTCGTAAGTCCGGCGTTATTAATTCATCCGGCTATTGCCTGCGTTATCGGCCGGGTGTTCAGAAGGCGAAGCAATATTTGCAAGGGAAGCAAGTCAACCTGGTCATGGCATACCGGATCAACCCGACGCCGCCGCTGACTTGGTTCCCGAACGAAAGCTTATCCGGCGGCCAAATGCTGGATCAGACAACACACCAGATCGACCTGGTGAGATATGTGGCGGGCGAAATCCAAGAGCTGCGGTCCATCTATGCACAACGCAGCATTCGGGACAGCCATCCGGAAGCTACGATACCGGATGTCGGTGTCGTAGAGTTCAAGATGAACTCCGGAGCCATCGGGACGATCGTTAACTCTTGCGTGTCCCGTCATTTCTCGAAGGGTGACGTGGAAATTATCGGACCGGACTACTATGTAGGGATTCTAGGCGACACCTTGATCATCCGCGACGATGAGCAGAAATTTGAAGAAACCTACACAACGAATTTCTATCTTGAACAAGACCGCTCCTTCATCGAAGCCGTACGTACCGGGAATCAAAATCTCATTCTTTGCGATTACGCGGAAGCGGTTGAAACCCTTAAGGTTACACTTGGCGCGAATACCTCTGCTGAAACGGGGCAGACCGTCATCATTGGATAAGAACACACATCGCATGCTCCGATCGGGGCATGCGATTTTCTATTGAAGGAGGAGATCCTGATGAGTAAACTGGTGTCACTGCTGATGCGAACATTGTTTTACCGGTCGCCATTCCCGCAATTCTCCCCTGAAGAGATTGAACAATTTGAAAGCATCTATACGGACGCCGTATCGAAACAAGCACACATCATCTACTCATCCAGTTATCCGAAGCACCGCTTTATCCAATATATCGCCTCTGCGAAACCAGTGGTGCTGCACGGGTCAAACAACAAAACCATCGCGGAATTCGAACCCCGAAGACAGACGCTGTATAACGGTCAATATGCGGACGCCGTCTTTGCAACGAAGGATGGTATCTGGCCGCTGTTTTACGCGGTGTTGGACCGCCGCAAGGTCGAGGGGAATATCCGCAATGCTTGCTTTCACGTCCGAAACGATCGCAACACGTTCTACTTTTTTTCACTAACGACTGCTACATTGCGGCAAGATCCTTGGGTCAGCGGCATGATCTATTTTCTTCCGGAGCGTTCCTTTGAAAGAGTCAGCCATTCTGCCGTTTCCTTCGATGAATGGATCAGTACAACGAGCGTAACCCCCATCACGAAGATCGAGGTGGAGCCTGAAGATTTTCTTTTTCTCCCAAAAGTTTCCTGCCACGAGCCGAATGAATCGCTTCTAAAGACTTGGTTTCTATATAAGTACAGAGTGCGCAGGCGAAGCGCTTCAAGTTAACTGCCGCCCAGCCTATATATCACAAACCGTTCATAGGGATGTTCCCCGTACAGCGCTGTCAAAGCAATCTCCTGCTTGTATTCAAATGAGGTTTGATGTTCTAAGAAATAAATATAATCCTCAGATGGATAGTATAGAAGAAGTTCCATCTCTCTCGGCTCCTGCTCGAAGGATCGCTGAATATTGCCGATGATCTTCATAAAGATTCGAATCGAGAACGGATTAAAGAAATAAAAGCGATTATCCTCCGGATTGATCGGATATGCTTCGGCCCGGCAGTGGATCAATTGAATGTCTCCTTGCCCCGCTTGATGCTTTTTAACATAACTTTGATAATTCAACTCTGCCTCCCGGTACAGCGCTTCGTTCATCTCGACTCCTGCAGCGAATGACTGAAACCTATGATGCACGTAAAAAATGATCCGCCCTTTGCCGCATCCGAAATCTACAACACGGTCCGAACGCTTCATTTCATATGTTGCGAACAGTTCCTCCAGCGCTTTATAAGGAGTCGGCTCGTACGGGTGGTATTCGGAAGATTGTAAAAAGCCTTTTAGCTTTCCGCCTGTCTTGATATTCAGCATTTTATCGTATTGATCTTCATTCATGTGTGCGGGTTCCCTCAATTCATCACTTCCCTTCCTCATCACCCAATATAGCACAATTCATCTTCCTGGCTTACGAAAAAACGGCCATCTCCCCCCAGTCGGATGGAGATGGCCGTTATGTCAGCTTGTCCTTACGGCTCTTTTGCCACGAACCGACGCTGCGGCATATACGACGAGAGCCGTCCAGATGAGCGCGAATCCGGCGAGCAACACCGGTGAGACGGATTCCTTGAACACGAATACGCTCAAAACCAGCATGATCGTAGGCCCGATGTATTGCACGAAGCCGAGTGCAGACAGCGCCATTCGGGCAGCCGCTCGCGCAAAGAAGAGCAGCGGCAGAGCCGTTACTGCGCCGGCCAGAAGCAATTCGACAAGCGTAGACGGAGGCAGTGTCCATGCGGTCGTTTTACCCGCGGCGGCCAAATATAGCCAGTAGCCGAGCGCGGCGGGCAGGACGACAGCCGTTTCCGACAGCAAGCCTATAGAAGCGTCTTGCACGGTCTTCTTCTTCGCGAAGCCGTATAAACTGAACGTCGCGGCCAGCGAGATCGCGATCCACGGGAACCGCCCATAGTCGATGGCGATGATGAGCACTGCGGCGCCTGCGATAGCAATCGCGAGCCATTGGCCCCGGTTTGGCTTCTCGCGAAGGAAGACGACCGCCAGCAGCACGTTCAACAATGGGTTCAAGTAATAGCCGAGACTTGTCTCGACGACATGCCCGTTGTTGACAGCCCAGATAAAGATGAGCCAATTCGCTGCGATCAGCCCTCCGCTGGCGGCGAGCGGCAGCAGAAGCGCACGGCTAGCCGCAATCCGCTTCATATCCCCCCAGCGGCGCTGGACGGCGACTAGAATTCCCATGAAGACGAACGACCATACGACCCGGTGCGACAAAACCTCGCCTGCCGGCACGTTGTGAAACAAATTCCAATAAAGCGGGAGAATGCCCCACATGATATACGCGATAATTGCGTTGACCAACCCGTTATTCATACCCATTTCCCCGTTTCTCCCCCCCCAACTTCTGAACGGATTATACGCTTCGAACTGCGATTGATCAATATAAATTTTCAGCTCTGTTATAACGGAAGTGAGAGACGTTATTCGGTCAAATATTCGAGTTTCTAAAATCTAACGGAACCACATGCACTTATTTGCCATAAAGTTGCCCGAATACAGCCTTTGGGCTTTCGATAACGTCCCTCAGTTCCGTTACATTTCTTTGGAGTCCAATATCAGGAAAATAACGTCTGTGGATTCCGTTACAATCCTGCGGTGATTACCTGCCGCCAAAATGGTTTGAAAATGAAATGTAAATGTCATACTGCTACAAAACCGATTCGGCATACGTCTTATTAGCGAAAGGGGGACGGCGGCAACATGGAGGAAGGCGC
>Ga0182742_1001563_pt1 | contig 28542 bp, 22 predicted proteins | sample eDN5th37CBELigMG_FD_128880 | JGI IMG/M metagenome (GOLD analysis project Ga0182742, IMG submission 128880) | Enriched Miracle-Growth compost microbial communities from Emeryville, California, USA - eDNA 5th pass 37_C BE-Lig MG (version 2)... ...
CCGATATCCACGACCTGTACCTGGAGCGTTTCGATCCCGCCGATCCCGCGCGCTATCAGACGGAGACAGGCTGGGCGCGGGCCGAGGTCCATGAGGAAATTGTGAACGTACGCGGCGCGGAATCCCTGAAGGTCCGCGTAATCCGGACGCGTCACGGTCCGCTGCTGGCGGATCCCGAGGCGAGCGGGTACGGGGTGGCGCTGCGTTCGGTGCAGCTGGACCCCGTGGACCGTTCCCTGGACTGCCTGCTGCCGATGCTGCGCGCCCATGGCGTGCGTGAGTTCAATGAGGTGTGCCGTCCCTGGGGCGTGATCGACCACAGCGTGGTGGCGGCCGACACGTCCGGCCACATCAGCGTGAACGTGCGGGCCATCGTGCCGGAGCGCGACCGCGTCAACGGCTGGCTGCCTGTGCCCGGTTGGACGGGGCAACACGAATGGCGCGGCTACATCCCCTGGGAACGCATGCCGCGCGAGGTGGACCCCGCGTCCGGCAAGCTGGTGACGGCCAACAACCGCATCGCGCCGGACGGCGAGGGCGATTACCTGTGCACCGATTGCCATCCCTCGACGCGGGCCCGCCGCATCAGTGAACGGCTCGACGGTTTTCCCGCCGCCAGCGTGGACGACATGGTCGGCCTGCTTGGCGACACCGATAGCGCGCGCGCTCGCGACATCGCCGCGCGCATCTGCAAGGTGACCCCTCAGGGCGCCGGCGCGGAACTGGTGGCCTTGCTGCGAGGCTGGAACGGCAACATGGCCGCCGGCGAGTTGGCTCCGTCGGCCTACTACCAGGTGCGCCAGGCAATGACGCGCATCCTCGCGCGGCGCTCGGGCCTGGACCGCGCCGCCCGGGACATCTTCGCCACGATGGCCGCGCCGGGCGTGGTGCCCGTCAATCAATTGTGGTGGACGCTGCCCGAACTGCTGCGCCGCGAAGACGTCAGCCTGCTGGCCGGCGCCACCTGGGACCAGGTCATTCAGGAAGCGCTGGCCGCCGTCGCCGAGGGCGGCGCGGTGCAGCCCTGGGGGCGCCTGCACCGTCCGGTGTTCTCGCATCCGCTTGCAAACGCCTTCCCGGAGGCAGCGGCAAGGCTTGCGCCCGCCTCCAACGATGTCGCGGGCGATGGCGATTGCGTGTGCGCCACCGGCGCCTATCCCACCGGCGGCCCCTCGTCCAGCTATGGACCGGTTGCGCGTTATGTCTTCGACGTGGGTAATTGGGATGCGAGCCGCTGGTCGGTTTTTCATGGCGCCTCGGGCGCGCCCGACAGCCCTCACTACAGTGACCAGAACCCATTGTGGGCGCGCTGCGAGCTTGCGCCCGCGCCGTTCACGCGGGAAGCGGTGGACGCTTGCACCGTGTCGCGCCAGCGCATCGAGATCAAGGGGCTCAAGCCGGAATCCGCGCATACCGACAGCCCGTAATGCCGAGTGGGGGTGCGCCCGCCGCGCGCCCATGCTGTTTTAACCGGGTCCGCCGCAAGCCTCGGCCGGAACCCACGAATAGAAAGGGGAACAGGATGTTCGCGAATTCCACATTGCAGCGGATCGGATGCGGCATGGTCATGGGCGCCGCCCTGTTGGCCAGCGCCATGGCGCCGGCAGGCGCGGCGGAGGACACACCCAAAAAGGGCGGGACTCTGATCTATGCGAGCCTGTCCGGCCCGGGCACCCTTGATCCCCAGGTTGCGGCCAGCATGGTGGATCTGGAAGTGATCCACCATCTGTACGAAGGCCTGGTGACCATCGACGGCTCCTACAACACCAAGCCCTTGCTGGCCCGCGAGGTCAAGGTCAGCGACGACCTCAAGACCTATACCTTCCTGCTGCGCAAAGGCGTCAAGTTCCATAACGGCAAGGTCATGACCTCCGAGGACGTGAAGGCGACCTTCGAGCGCTATGCCCGTGTCAGCCCGAACAAGGCGGCGCTGGATGATGTGGAAAGCTACGAAGCGCCCGACGCCGATACCTTCATCATCCGTCTGAAGAAAACGAATGCGGCGTTCCTCGATGTCCTGAAGACGCCGGTCTATCCCTTCGTGATCCTGCCCTCGGAACAGAAGGACAAGCCGGCGCGCGGCATAGACATCATCGGCACCGGCGTTTTCAAGCTGGGCCAATGGGTCAAGGACAGCCATCTGGTGATCCAGCGCTTTGCGGATTATGTGCCCGACGACCAGGCGCAAGGCCCCGACGGATTCGCCGGCAAGCGCACTGCCTACGTCGATGCCGTGCGTTTCAACTTCGTACCCGAGGCCAATGCGCGCGTCGCGGCGATGCAGACGGGCGAAGCCCTCTTTACCTCCACCATCCCGCCGGAATTGGCCGCCAGGCTGAAGAGCCAGAAGCACTTGCAGGAAGTGACGGTCTACCCGTACTGCCAGCAATATCTGATCGTGCATTCGCAACAGGCTCCCACCGACAACGTCAAGGTGCGCCAGGCAATTCGCGAGGCGGTGCACGTGGACGACATCATGAAAGTGATCGGCGCGTCCAAGAAGAACCACTCCATGGTCTATCCGGAAGGCGCGTATTACGGGGGCAAGGTCACCGATGGCCGCTACAACCAGAACGATCCGAAGAAGGCGCGCGAACTGCTCAAGGAAGCGGGCTACAAAGACACGCCTATCGTGCTGCAGACGAACAACAACTACGACTACATGCGCGACGCCATCCTGGTCCTTTCGGAGCAGCTCAAGGCGGCCGGGATGAATGTCAAGATCGACATCACCGACTGGACCACCAACGCCTCCAATCTCCAGACGGGCAAGGGCAACTGGAACGTCTCCACCACCAGCTTCTGCTCCAACCCCATCCTGGGCCCGCAGCAGTGGCAGTCCATGATCTACAACTTCCCGCACGTGAAGGACGACAAGGTGCTCGATGGCGCCTACGAAACCTTCTACAAGACGCCCGATCTGGCCGGCCGCAAGGCCGCGTGGCTGGACATCGAGCAGCGCGTGCTGGATGAGGCATACATGATCAAGGTGGCCGACCGCGGCAACGTGCAGGTCATCAATACGCGCAAGGTGGGCGGGTTCAGGCCGTACTACATGAATCACTTCTGGAACGTGTGGCTCAAGTAGGACGCGGCGACCATGTTCCATACCGTTTCCACTCGTATCGCGCAGGCGGTTCCGGTCATGCTGATCGTGGCCGTCCTGACCTTCTTCCTGATGCACCTGCTGCCCGGGGACCCGGCCGTCATCATCGCCGGCGACCAGGCCGGCCCGGAAGCCATCGAGGCCATGCGCCGCACGCTGGGGCTGGACAGGCCCTTGCTTGAGCAACTCTGGTTGTGGCTGACGCATCTGGCCCAGGGCAATTTCGGCGAGTCCCTGGTGCTCAACCAGCCCGTGCTGTCCGCCGTCGCCGAGCGCATGCCCGTCACCTTGTCGCTGGCGGCCGTGGCATTCGCCATTACCTTACCGGTGGGCATTGCGTTGGGCATCACCGCGGCCTATTGGCGCGATTCCTGGCTGGATTCGGCCGTCATGGGCTTTGCCTTGCTGGGCGTGTCGGTGCCCAACTTCTGGATTGCGACGCTCTCGGTCATTCTGTTCAGCGTCAATCTGGGGTGGTTGCCCTCCGCCGGCTATGTGCCCATGGAAGACGGCTTCTTCGAATGGCTGGGCGCGCTGATCCAGCCGGCCGCCGTGCTGGCGCTGTTCCAGATCGGCTTTCTGGCGCGTATGACGCGCTCCGAGATGCTGGAAATCCTGGACCAGGACTACGTGCGCACGGCCCGCGCCAAAGGCGTGTCGGAGTTCTTCACCGTCTCCAAGCACGCATTCCGCAATACGCTGGTCCAGGTGTTGACGGTGGGCGGGTACATCGTCAGCCTGCTGATCGGCGGCTCGGTGGTCGTGGAGCAGGTGTTCGCGCTGCCGGGCATCGGCCGGCTGCTGGTGCAGGCCATCATGGCCCGCGACTATCCGACCGTGCAGGGCACCATGCTGCTGCTGGGCTTCGCCTTCGTGTTGATCAACGTGTTGATCGATGTGCTCTATACCTTCATCGACCCGCGGGTGCGCTATGACTGATATTGCGATCAACAGCCAGGCGCAGGCGGCGCCCGCCGTATCCAGCGCCCGGCGCCGTGTCTTCAAACGCCTGTGGCGGCACCGCTCGTTCAGGATCGGCGCCGCCATCCTGCTGGTCATCATCGCCGGTGCGGTGTTCGCTCCGTTCATTACGTCGGGCGATCCGATGGCGATGCGCATTTCCGACCGCTTCCATCCGCCCTCGTGGCAACATCCGTTCGGCGCGGATATGTACGGCCGGGACGTCTTTACTCGCGTACTGTATGGAGCCCGCCTGTCTCTGTGGATCGGCCTGGCGGTGTCGGTGCTGGCAGCTATCGGCGGATCGCTGGTGGGGATGATCGCCGGTTATTTCAGCTGGCTGGATTCGTTCTTGATGCGCATCATGGACGCGCTGCTGGCGTTCCCGGCGATTCTGCTGGCCATCGGCATCAATGCGGTGCTCGGCCCGCAGATCCATAGCGTGATCATTGCACTGGCCTTCGCCTATGTGCCTCGCATCGCGCGAATTGTGCGGGCCACGGTGCTGGTGATCCGCCGGCTGGACTATGTGGACGCGGCCCGCATCAGCGGCGCCAGCGCGTGGCGCATCATCGGCCGCCACATATTCCCGAATACGCTGGCGCCGTTGCTGGTCTCGCTGACCTTCATTTTCGCCTACGCCATCCTGGCCGAGGCCACGCTCAGTTTCCTGGGCATCGGCCCTCCGCCGCCGATGCCGAGCTGGGGCAACGTTATTTCCGAGGGGCGGGATTACGCCGTCGAAGCCTGGTGGATCATGCTGTTTCCTGGGCTGGCCATCAGCTTGTCGGCATTGGCCATCAACCTGCTGGGCGACGGGCTGCGCGACGTTCTCGATCCCCGGCTGAAAGTGGAGGGCGCATGATGAACCAGCCCTTGTTGGAGGTGGATGACCTCAGCGTGGACTTCCGCACGGACGCCGGCTGGACGCGCGCGGTCAGCAATGTCAGCTTTTCGCTGGACGCGAACCGTTCATTGGGCATCGTCGGCGAGTCGGGCAGCGGCAAGAGCGTCTGCGCGCTGTCCATCCTGCGGCTGCACCATAAGCGCACCTCGCGCATGCCCGGGTCGGCGATACGCTTCGAGGGCAAGGACCTGCTTGCCCTGCCCGAAGGCGGCCTGCGCCAGGTGCGCGGCGGCGACATCGCGATGATCTTCCAGGATCCCATGACGTCGCTCAACCCGGTGCTGACCATCGCGGACCAGATTGGCGAAACGCTGCGCATACACCAGGGCATGGACAAGGCCGCCGCACGGCGCCGTGCTGTCGAGCTGCTGGACATGGTGCGCATTCCCGACGCCCGGCGCCGCGTGGACGAGTATCCGCACCGCCTGTCCGGCGGCATGCGGCAGCGGGTCATGATCGCGATGGCGATCGCCTGCCGCCCCAAACTGCTGATTGCGGACGAGCCCACGACGGCGCTGGACGTCACCATCCAGGCCCAGATCATGCAGCTGCTGCGCGAGCTGCAGGCCGAGATCGGTATGTCCGTCATCCTGATTTCCCACGACCTTGGTCTGGTTGCCGAGTTCGTCGAGCGCGTCATCGTGATGTACGCCGGCCACATCGTCGAGGAAGCCGGTGCCGCGCAGATGTTCGAAAAACCCCTGCATCCCTATACCGAAGGTTTGCTGCGCGCCATTCCGGACCTGGACGCCGATCATGAGCGTCTGCTGGCCATTCCCGGCAGCATTCCGGCCTCGGGGAATTGGCCGCAGGGCTGCCGCTTCGGGCCGCGCTGCGGCCGTGCGGAGCCTGCCTGTCTGGCTGCGCCGGTGCCTATCCAGGCCTTGCCGTCGGGACGCATCCTGCGCTGCCCGCCCCGCGCGGCTGAGCAGCTAAAGGAGGAGATCGCCGCATGAGCCAGAATCCCATCGTGCAGGTCAGCGGCTTGAGCCGCGATTTCAAACTGGGCCGGAGCGCCGGCAAGAACGCCGTCCTGCGGGCGGTCGACCAGGTGAGCTTCGACATTCATCACGGCGAGACCATCGGCCTCGTGGGGGAGTCCGGGTCCGGCAAATCCACGATCGGCCGGATGATGATCGGACTGCTGGAACCCTCGGAGGGCGATATCCGCCTGTTCGGAAAATCCATCGCCGGGCCGCAGGGGCGGGCCAATCTGGCCGCGGTGCGGCAACGCATCCAGTTTGTGTTCCAGGACCCGTATTCCTCGTTGAATCCGCGCATGCGGGTGGGCGATGCGGTCGCCGAGCCGCTGGATATCGCGCGCAAATCCACGCGCAAGGAGCGCCAGGAGAGGGTGGCCGAATTGTTCGACATGGTGGGGCTTCCCGCTGCCTTCGCGGGACGCTTCCCGCACGAATTCTCCGGCGGGCAGCGCCAGCGCATCGTGATCGCCCGGGCGCTCGCGCTCAATCCGGATTTCGTGGTGTGCGACGAGGCGGTGGCGTCCCTGGACGTTTCCATGCAGGCCCAGATCGTCAACCTGTTGATGGACCTGCAGCAACGGCTGGGCCTGAGCTACCTGTTCATCGCCCACGACCTGGCCGTCGTCAAAGCCATTTCCCATCGCGTGGCGGTGCTGTACGCCGGGGAGATCGTGGAGATCGGCAACAAGCGTTCGCTTTACGCCGCGCCGCGCCATCCCTACACGCAGGCCCTGCTCAAGGCCGTGCCGCGTCCGGTGGCGGGCCGCGTGCGTCCGCCGCCGATCAAGGGAGAGTTGCTCAGCGTGCTGAACCGGCCTGCCGGATGCAGCCTGAGCCCGCGCTGTCCGCATGCGGCCGCGCGTTGCCGGGAAGAAAAGCCCCTGCTGCGCGAAGTCGAACCCGGCTGGCTCGTGGCCTGCCACTTCCATGAAACCCTGGCCGCCCAACCCGCGTCCTGACCGCAACGATCGAGGAATGTCCGTCATGTCCGACCCGCAGCAGCCCGCCCGTCCCGAGTTCGGCCCCTTGAACCAGCGCGCGCGCCCCACGGGCGTCATGCATCCCGACCGGGCGCTGCACCTGTCGCACTGGTACGAGGCGCCCAGCGAGGACCCGTCGCTGCCGGAGGTCTATGTCTACACCGACGCCATGTCCTACGAGGCCGGCCAGGAGGTCGCCTTCCATGCCTCCAGCACCGCGCAGCGCTGGACGCTAGAGGTCTGGCTGGACGGCGCGGCGCCGCAATGCGTGCACAGCCAGCAGAACATCGCCGGCGAGTTCGCGGCCATGCCCGACCAGGCTTACCGCAACGGCTGCGGCTGGCCCGAGGCGCATCGCTGGCGCCTGCCGCCAGACGCCGCCAGCGGCTTCTACAGGGTGGCCGCGCATTGCGAGCGGTCGGATGGTTCGCGCTTTCTGCAGCACCATTTCTTTGTCGTGCGTCCAAAATCGGGGCAAGGCGCGCGTCCGGGCAAGTTCCTGTTCCTTTTGTCGACGTCCACCTGGATGGCCTATAACGATTGGGGCGGCGCCAATGCCTATGACGGCATCGACGGGCCGCAGCGGAATCAGTTCTCGCCCGTGCTCAGCAACCAGCGCCCCTGGACGCGCGGGCTGGTATGGCTTCCGCCGGGGGCGCCGCGCCTGTGCGATCCGGTGCCCCGCGAGCCCTGGGAGGCGCCGCGCTATCCCACCAAGGAGTGGGCCTACACCAACGGCTTTGCGCAGTACTACGCATCCTCGGGCTGGGCGCACTTCGAACGGCATTTCGCGGTGTGGGCGCAGCGCGAAGGCTATGCCTTCGACATGGCAACGCAGACCGATCTGCACTATCGCCCCGAGATCCTGCAGGACTACAGCACGGTGGTCATTGCGGGCCACGACGAGTACTGGACCCGCGGCATGCGCGAGTCCATCGACCGCTTCGTGGAGCAGGGCGGCAGCGTGGCGCGATTCGCCGGCAACTTCATGTGGCAGATCCGCCTGGAGGACGAAGGGCGGACGCAGGTCTGCTACAAGGCCCGAGCCAAGACCGAAGACCCGGTAGCCGGCGGCCCGGAGCACGCGACCTTGACGGGCGCCTGGGAGGAGCAGGCCGTTAACTGGCCTGGCGCCACAACCTTCGGCGTCAACGGCATGCGTGGCGTGTACTCGTCCTGGGGCGGTTTCGCGCCGCGAGCCAGTCGGGGGTTCACGGTTTACCGGCCCCGTCATTGGGCGTTCGAAGGGCTGGACATGCACTACGGCGATGTCATGGGAGCGCAGGCCGGCATCTTCGCCTATGAGGTCGATGGCCTGGAATACACGTTCCGGCACGGCCTGCCATATCCGACCCACGAGGATGGCGCGCCGCAGAGCGCCGAAATACTGGCCATGTCGCCGGCGCTCTATGGCGAAGAAATGCACGACGGCGAGGGCTTCCGGTACTACCTAAAGGACGGCGGCCTCGCGCGCAAGGCCGAGGCCTTGAGCGGCGAGTCCACGCCAGAGGCGATCGCCCGCCATCAATACGGCTCAGGCATGATCGTCTCGATGACGCGCGGCCAGGGCGAGGTGTTCACCGCGGGCAGCTGCGAATGGGTCATGGGCCTGACGCGCAACTGCTATTACACCCAGGGCGTCACGCGCAACGTGCTGGACCGCTTTCTCGCTAAAGGGCGGGCTTAGTCCGTCTTCCAGCCCCACTTCATGAAAATGGCCCTGCCTTCCGGGGCCGTCAGGAAGTCGACGAACGGCTGGGCCTGCGGATTGGCTTTGCCTTTGCCGGTCACGACGGCGCCAGCGTCCCGGTAGATACGGTACGGTTCCTCACACCGAATGTGCGCGACCTGCCCGGCTCGAGTCTTGGATAGCATGTATATGGCTCCTGCTCCCTTGGTTGTCAAAATTCGCTGACATACCTTTCGGCCAACGCTGACATACGAGGACCGTGCGTCCGTTGGACACCGGCGCATACCGATTCAGAAGCGGCGGACGATATGAAAGACCGGCTTTACACGGCGCCTCAGCGCGACATGCAGTTTGACGCTCGCGCGCGTAGTGGCCCGCCGCTAGCCGGGAGCGGTCTGTGACGCAGGCCGCTCCCGACCCGAAGCAGCCAGTCAGAAAACGTCACATAGCCATCATAAATAAACTTCCACACTGATTGCTGGGGCATCCTCAGTGCTCAGGCTATAAAGGTGCTAAATGAGCTGAAGCGACAACCTTTTTTTCTTAGGAGTTGATAAAGACTATGCCTCAAGTAAATGACTTGATACCCGAGGAGACAAAGCTATTCTCGCTGTATGTTCACGAGCTGTGGTGGCTTGCAAATGGGATCGTAGAGAAGACCGACCAGATTTTTTCTGAGGCGAAGGTCCCGGAGGAAGGGCACTTGATTCAGGTCAATCCAGAACTGCACTCACTCATTGCGTCAGTACTTTCAGATGCAGCAAACCTGAAAAAACTCCTCATTACGCCAAGTGCAAAGTTAAACGGCGAGTCAGGGAAGCAGAGTCGTTTGAGGCGCGGCCGTGCTGCCGCCCTAAGTAAATTTCTAGACGGACTACAGTTGAAAGAGCTGCTGAACGCGAAAGTGCGAAACACGCTTGAGCACTTTGACGAATACCTCGACGAAGCAAACCTTTCCATCTCCGAAGCAAGACGCCCGCCTTCGCCCATGGCCGCTTACAACATGGTTCTATCCTCTTGGGATGTGTTCAACCCACGAGTCTATCCAATACGTCTCTACATTTCTTCGGAGCGGAAGTTCTACAACATGAAGTGGAGCGTTGATCTCGATGCGATGAACAAAGAGGCGTCCTTGGTAGTTGAGCGGCTCAAAAGTAGTATGGGCGCTGCAAATGAAGGTCCGGGCGGACTTATGTTACGCATTGGATGATACGGCGCCTACTCTCCTGCGTATCGCTTTACTGCGTGCCGAAGGACCTTCGTCACCCTCCGCCAGCGGCTGCTTCTGGCCGAAAGCAGCCGATCAAACCGTGAGCGCAGGCAGCGCAAAGAAATCGGCTTCTGCGCCGAAAGTCGGGCGGCCGAAAGAGTTCGACCGGGAGGTGGCTTTGCCTGCGGCCATGCGGACGTTCTGGACGCAGGGTTATGAGGGTACGTAGGTCCAGGATCTGGTCGCGGCCACGGGCGTGAACAAACCCAGCCTGTATGCGACCTTTGGTTGCAAGGAAGAGATTTTCCGGCAGGCGGTGGATCTCTACGACCGCCTGGAGGGGCGGGCGACGTCGGAAAGCCGGGGGCGGGCGGGCACGACCCGCGAGGCGTTCGAGTCGATGCTGCGGTCGAACGCGCGCGCGCCTATGCCGTCGAGGAGGGGCCGCGCGGTTGCATGGTGATGCTGTCGTCGCTGCTTGGCGCGCCCGAGAACGAGGAGGTGCGCGCGGCATTGCAGAGGGCGATCTGCCGCCTTCCGCGGACGTCGACCAACTGGCCGCGTTCTACACCACGGTGCTCGAAGGGCTCTCCATCCAGGCCCGTGACGGAGCCTCGGAGGAGAAGCCCAACCGGATCACCGACGCCCCGATGCTGGCCTGGCCGCCCGTCTGAGGTCGGGCGGCGAACCGCAGGACCTCATCCGCCGCGCCCCTCGCGATGCCGCGCCGCATTGGCAAGATCAGCGATCGGCGCCAACAGCTCCCGATCGAAGCGCTCCAGCGGCTGGCCGGCGCGCAGCCTCGCGGGCCAGTCGGCGTGCGTGAGCGCGCCGCGCCCCAGCGAAACGAAGTCCGCCTCGTCACGCGCCATCATGCCGGCCGCCGCCATCGGGTCGTGCAGCGAGCCGTTGGCCAGCACGGGGACTGGAACATGCCGCCGCGCCAGCGCCGCGAGACTTGGGCCCTGCGCGCCGAAGGCGGGGCGCCAGGCCTCGAATTCGGTGGTGTGCAGGTAGTCGATGGGCTGCGCGCCCAGCGTGCGGAAAATCTGCGCGGCGTCGGCCTCGGCGCCGGGCCATTTGTGGGTGAAGTCGTTGACCTTGCCCTGCGAGCTGCGCACGCCTACGGTGAAGCCCGGCTCCGTGGCCTGGCGCACCGCCTGGATGACTTCCACCGTGAGGCGCAGCCGGTTGTCCAGGCTGCCGCCGTAGCGGTCCGCGCGCCGGTTGGTGTAGTCGGTGAGGAACTGGTCCAGCAGATAGCCGTTGGCGCCATGGATCTCGACGCCGTCGAATCCGGCCTGCTGCGCCCTGCGCGCCGCCTGTGCGAAGCCTTCGACCGCGGCCGCGATGTCTTGGTCCGTCATGGCTTCGGGCAGCCGGTACGGGCCTGCTCCGCGGTAGAACGTCATCTGCTGCCCGCGCGGCAACACGGCCGAGGGACCTTGGGTGGTGGCGCGATGGGGATTGCCCTGCGACAGCGCGCCCGCGTGCATGAGTTGGGCGACGATGCGGGCGCCGTGCGCATGGACGCGGTCCACGACGGGGCGCCAGGCATCGCGCTGGGCGTCGTCGGCCAGGCCGGGCTGGAACAGGTAGCCCTGCGCGTAGGCCTGGTCCGTATAGACGCCTTCGGTGATCACCAGGCCGAAGCCGCCGGCGGCGTAGGCTTCGTAGTAGTCGGCCATCTGCGGCGTGGCGCGGCCGTCGGCCGTGGCGCTGACGCGGGTCATGGGCGCGACGGCGAGGCGGTTGGCCAGGCGCAGGCCGTTGCCCAGCCGCAGCGGCATGTACAGTGCGGCGTGCGCGCCCATGTCAGCGGCCCTCCTGCGCACGCACGGCCGCGATGGCCTCGATCTCGATCATGGCGGCCGGGTCGTACAGCGCCTTGATCTCGGCGATGGTGTCGGCCGGGTAGGGGGCCGAGAAATGACGGCGGCGCAGCGCCACCACGTCCTTGAAGTGCCCCATGTCGGTGACGAAGATGGTGACCTTGATGACGTCCTTCAGGCTGGAGCCGCCGGCTTCCAGCGCGCGGCGCAGGTTGCGGAAGGCCTGTTCGCCCTGCGCCAGGAAACCGCCGTCGACGATCTTGCCGTCGTCGCCGGCGCCGGCCTGGCCGGAGATGAACAGCAGGTCGCCGAAGCGGATGCCCTGCGACAGCAGGAAGGGTTCGTAGTTGTCGGGCTGGGTGACGACGCGTTGTAGCATGATGAGAATTCCTTATTCATGGTCGATCGGGAATCGGCCCCGGGGTGGCCGATCCATGCCTGTAATTTAGGGATGCGAGGCATCGGTGACAAAGGTTCATTTGTCAGCTATAAGGTGAGTAAAACTCATCTGTAGGGCAGATCATGCAACGCCGATCCCTTCCGCTGTCCGGGCTGCGCGTATTCGAGGCCGCCGCGCGCCTGGGCAGTTTCAAGGCCGCCGCCCAGGAGTTGGCGGTGACGCCAACCGCGGTCAGCCACCAGATCCGCGCGCTGGAGGCGCAGACCGGGCTGGCGCTGTTCGAGCGCCACGTGCGCAGGGTGTCTTTGACCGAGGCGGGCGTGCAGCTTTATCCGGTGCTGCGCGACGGGTTCGATGCCTTCGAGGCGACGCTGGCGCGCCTGACGCATGCGCGCACGCGCATGCAGGTGACCATCTCGGCGACCAATGCCTTCACCGTGAAGTGGCTGGTGCCGCGCATGGCCGATTTCCGCAGCCGGCATCCGGGCATCGACCTGCAGTTGCAGGCCAGCGACGAGGTGGTGGACCTGAGATCCGCGGCGGTGGACATTGCGATCCGCTACGGCCGCGGGCCGTATCCGGGCCTGGTTGCCCGGCCGCTGTTCACCGACCGCTTCGCGCCCGTGGCCAATCCGCGGCTGGGCGTGGAATCAGCGGACGATCTGGCGCGCGTGCCCTTGATCCGTTTCGACTGGAAGCGGCCGCAGGCCGAGAACCCGACCTGGGAGCGCTGGTTCAGGATCGCGCGGCGGCGCGAGCCGCGGCAGGCAAGCGAGCTGCGGTTCTCCGATGAAGGCCATGCCATACAGGCCGCCGTCGCCGGGCATGGGGTGGCGCTGGTCAGCCTGGCGCTGATCGCCGAGGAGCTGGAGGCGGGCCACCTGGTGCAGCCGTTCGGGCCGGTGATCTCGGGGCACACCTATCATCTGGCGATGCCCGCGGACCGGCCGCCGTCGCCGCCGGTGCGCGCCGTTGCGGACTGGCTGGAAACGCAGGCGGGGCTGGAAGCTACGCCCTGAACGACGCAAACCCGTCCCAGCACTGGCGCGTGAATTCGTACAAGGCGTCTTGCGCCGTCAAGGGCGTGCGTCCCTTCAGCCGCGCCAGCGCATAGTGGCCCTGGCGCTGCGGGTCCGGCGGAATCGGCACTTCGACCAGCTGCCCGGCTTCCTGCTGCCGGCGGGTGACGCAGATCACCCCCAGCAGCAGGGTGTCGGAATGCAGCGTCAGCTCGACCAGCGCGTCCAGGTTTTCGCAGCGGTGGGTGACCATTTGCTCGGGCGCGCCGCCCGGTCCCAGCGTTTCGGCCAGGCGCAGCGAGACTTCGGGGCTCAGCGTGCTGGAGGCCACGGGATAGCGGCGGACCTGTTCGATGCCCGGGCGCCGGTGGGCCAGGATGGGATGGCCCTTGCGGCAGACCAGCCCGGCGCGCAGCGGCGGCAGGGCGCGGGTTTCGAGGTCGGCCGCGTCATACAGCATGCGGGCGTCGCACACCATGGCGTCGACGCGCTCGGCGCGCAGCATGTCCAGCAAGGCGGCGGTGGTGCCCAGTTCCACGCCGACGCGCACCTGCGGATGGCGCTCGGCCATGTGGGTCAGAAAGGGCGAGAGCAGCAGCGAGGCGGGCGCGGGGCTCAGGCCGATGGATAGCGTGCCCGATTCGCCGCTGTGCAGGGTCTTGAGTTCGCGCTGCAGTTCGGCTTCCTCGAAGCGCATGCGGCGGGCGCGTTCGGCCACGCAGGCGCCGTAGGGCGTCAGGCGCACGCGGCGCGTGCCGCGGTCCAGCAGCGGCAGGCCCAGCTCGGCTTCCAGCGCCTGGATGCTGCGGCTGAGCGCGGGCTGCGACAGGTTTACCGCATCCGCCGCCCGCGAATAAGTGCCGTGCTCCACGACCGCGAGCAGGTGTTTGAGTTTCTGGAAGTCCATGATCCAAGCGCATCAATACTATGAAATAAATGCATTGGAATTATAAATTGGCAGTTCGTATGATGGTCCGCTGACGGCGCCCGGCAGAGGCGCCGCGATCCGCGCGCGGGACTCGCACCGTGGCGCGGCCAGTCAAATACGGAGACAGAAACTGATGAAGCAGCACTTGTTGTCGGCCGCCATCCTGGCGGCCTGCGCGACCGTGGGCGCCCAGGCCCAGGCCCAGGACGTCCAGCAGCATTCCCGCCAGCATGCCGAGGCGCCGGCGCGTCCGGCCGGCGTCGCCGGCGGGCAGGTCACGATACGGCGCGACGGCTATGGCATGCCGCATGTGTACGCCAATACCGTGTACGGGATTTTCTATGGCTACGGCTATGCCGTGGCGCAGGACCGGCTGTTCCAGATGGAGATGGCCCGGCGCAGCACGCAGGGCCGGGTGGCCGAGGTGCTGGGGTCGTCCATGGTGGCTTTCGACAAGTCCATCCGCGGCAATTTCTCGCCCGAGCGCATCCAGCTCCAGCTGGCCGCGCTGCCGGCCTCGGAACGGCAGATCCTGGACGGCTATGCGGCCGGCATGAACGCGTGGATCGCGAAGGTGCGCGCCGAGCCGGGCAGCCTGATGCCCAAGGAGTTCAACGACCTGGGCTTTCAGCCCGGCGACTGGACCGCGTACGACGTGGCGATGGTGTTCGTGGGCACCATGGCCAACCGCTTTTCCGACGCCAATAGCGAGATCGACAACCTCGCGCTGCTGACCGCGTTGAAGGACAAGCACGGAGACGAGCGCGCCATGCAGATCTTCAACCAGCTGCGCTGGATGAACGACAGCCGTGCGCCCACCACGGTGCCCGAGGAAGACGGCGTGTACCAACCCGACGCCGCCCGGCCGGCGGCCAGGCTGTCCTATGCCTTGCCGCGCTATGACGGCACGCCGCCCATGCTGGAGCGCGTGGCGCGCGATCCGCAGACGCGCGGCGTGGTGGACGAGCCGCCCGCGGCCGCGCGCGCGCAGCTGCTGGCGCAGTTCGCCGAGACGGGCCAGCCGGGCATCGCCGGTTTCCCGACCACCAGCAATATGTGGATCGTGGGACGCGAACACGCCAAGGACGCGCGCTCCATTCTGTTGAACGGGCCGCAGTTCGGCTGGTGGAACCCGGCCTACACGTATGGCATCGGCCTGCACGGCGCGGGCTTCGACGTGGTGGGCAACACGCCGTTCGCCTATCCCAGCATTCTGTTCGGCCACAACGCGCACGTGACCTGGGGTTCGACCGCGGGCTTCGGCGACGACGTGGACATCTACGCCGAAAAGCTCGATCCCGACGACCGCACGCGCTATTTCCACGACGGCGCCTGGAAGACCATGGAAAAGCGCAGCGAGCTCATCCAGGTCAAGGACGGCCAGCCGGTGCTGATGGATGTGTACCGCACGGTGCACGGCATCGTCACCAAGTTCGACGAGAAGAACAACGTGGCCTACGCCAAGGCGCGCGCCTGGGAAGGCTTCGAACTGCAGTCGCTGATGGCCTGGACCCACAAGACCCAGGCGCGCAACTGGGAGCAATGGAAAGCGCAGGCCGCGCGCCACGCCCTGACCATCAACTGGTATTACGCGGACGACCGCGGCAATATCGGCTACGCGCACACGGGCTTCTATCCCAAGCGCCGCGCCGGCCACGATCCGCGCCTGCCGGTGCCCGGCACCGGCGAGATGGACTGGGACGGCATGCTGCCGTTCTCGACCAATCCGCAGGTCTACAACCCGCGCCAGGGCTTTATCGCCAACTGGAACAACCAGCCCATGCGCGGCTACCCGTCCACCGATCTGTTCGCCATTGTGTGGGGCCAGGCCGACCGCTACGCCGAGATCGAGACCCGCCTGCGGGCCATGACGGCCAACGGCGGCAAGGTCAGCGCGCAGCAGATGTGGGACCTGATCCGCACCACCAGCTACGCCGACGTCAATCGCCGCCATTTCCTGCCGTTCCTGCAGCAGGCGGTGCAGGGGCTGCCGGCCGACGACGCCCGGGCGCGGATGGTCGCGGCGCTGGCGTCGTGGGACGGCATGGCGACCAGCGACAGGCAGCCCGGCTATTACGACAATGCCGGGCCGGCCGTGATGGACGCGTGGCTGCGCGCCATGCTCAAGCGTACGCTGGCCGACGAGATGCCGGCCGACTTCTTCAAGTGGTACAGCGCCACCGGCTATCCCACGCCGGCCGCGCCCGCCACCGGTTCGCTCAACCTGACGGTGGGCTCCAAGGTGCTGTACAACGCGCTGGCCGGGCGCGCGTCCGGGGTGCCGCAGCGCTACGACTTCTTCAACGGCCAGCCGCCGCAGGCGGTGACGCTGGCCGCGCTGGACGACGCGCTCGCCGCCCTGCGCAAGACCTATGGCGACGACCCGGCCGGCTGGCGGATTCCGGCGCCGCCCATGGTGTTCGCGCCCAAGAACTTCCTGGGCGTGCCGCAGGCCGACGAGAAGGCGGTGCTGAGCCATCCCGCCACCCACAACCGCGGAACCGAGAACAACATGACGGTGTTCGACGCCCGCGGCGTGCGGGCGGTGGACGTGGTGGCGCCGGGGCAGAGCGGTTTCGTGGCCCCGGACGGCACGGCCTCGCCCCACACCCGCGACCAGTTCGACCTGTACGCCAGCTTCGGCAGCAAGCGGGTCTGGTTCACCGAGGCCGAAGTCCGCGCCAACGCTAAGTCGGTAGAGACGTTGCGCTACTGACCGCGTAGCCGCCCTGGTGGCTGGCCAGGCGCGCATAGACCCCTTGCCGCCTGAGCAGCTGCTCGTGCGTGCCGGCCTCGGCCAGCGTGCCGCGGTCCAGCACCAGGATCAGGTCGGCGTCGCGGATCGTCGACAGGCGGTGCGCGATGACCAGCGTGGTCCGGTGGCGCATCAGCACGTCCAGCGCGCCGCGCACCTGCATTTCCGACAGCGTGTCCAGGTGCGAGGTGGCCTCGTCCAGGATCAGCACCGGGGCGTTCTTCAGGAAGGCGCGGGCGATCGAGATGCGCTGGCGCTGCCCGCCCGACAGCTGCATGCCGCGCTCGCCCACGCGCGTGGCGATCCCGTCGGGCAGGCTGCGCACGAAGTCGGCCAGGGCCGCCTGTTCCAGCGCGCGCGCCAGTTCCCCGGGGCTGGCCTCGGGCCGGGCCAGGCGGATATTGCCTTCCAGCGTGTCGTTGAACAGATAGGTGTCCTGGGTCACCAGCGCCACCTGTTCGCGCAGGGCGTCGAGCCGCAGCCGGCGCACGTCCACCCCGTCCAGCTTGACCGCGCCCGTGCGCGGGTCCCAGAAGCGCAGCAGCAGGCTGGCCACGGTGCTCTTGCCCGCGCCCGAGGCGCCCACCACGGCCACCGTGGACCCGGCCGGAACCGTGAAGCTCAGGTCGCGCAAGGTGTCCTCGCGCTTGCCCGGGTAGGCGAAGCTGACGTGCTCGAACGCCAGCGACAGGCCGTGGGCCGCCGCCGGCGCGGGCAGCGGGCCGTCGGTGACCGGCTCGGGTTCGTTGGCCACCACGTGCAGGCGGCGGGTGGCGGCGATGGTGTCGGCCAGCTGCCGGCTGACCTGCGAGATTTCCGAGACCGGCAGGAAAGTGGCCAGCGCGATCAGCACCAGCAGCGGCAGCATGCCGGCCGACAGCGCGCCGGCGGCCACCTGCAGCGCGCCCACGACGGCCACGGCCAGGCCGCCCAGCCCCATCGCGACCTCGAACCAGGCGGTCTGGCGCGACAGGTCGTCCAGGATCTCCAGGCGGCGGATGCGGTAGCGGTCGGCCACCTGCAGGAACTGCGCGCGGCGGCGTTCCGTGGCCTGGAACGCGGTCAGGTCGGCCAGGCCCTGGATGGTGTCGGTGGCGTGCGCGCTCATTTCTCCCAAGGCATGGCGCGCCTTGTCGCCCAGCGCGTCGACCTTGCGCCGTCCGCGCACCGGCGACACCAGCGCATAGGCCAGGAAGGGCAGCAGCGCCAGCGCCACCGGCCAGCTGTAGACCGCCAGGAATCCCAGCACCGACAGCGGCACCAGCACCGACACGATGGCCGGCGCGATGGTGTGGGCATAGAAGTACTCCACCATCTCCACGTCCTGCGTCGCCAGCGCGACCAGGTCGCCGGAGCGGCGCTGCAGCAGATAGGCCGGCGCCAGCCGTTCCAGCTTGTCGTAAAGCTTGACCCGCATGTCGGCCAGCAGCTGATAGGCCATGGCGTGCGCCAGCCACGACTCCAGCCAGTGGAACAGCGCGGCCAGCGGCGCGACGACCAGCAGCGCGACGATCAGCCCCGACACCTCGCGGCCGTCGCGGATGGCGGCGCTGATCAGCGCGCTCAGCACGCCCACGCCGATGAAGGCGGCCACCCGCGCCACGCCCAGCAGGATGGTGGCGATCAGCGTGCCGCGCCAGGGCTGCACCACCGACAGCAGCGTGCCCAGCGTGTCGCGCCAGCCCACGCGCGCGGCGTCCGCGTCCAGCGTGCGCATCGCCGGGCTTGTCGTGTCCGGCTCCTTGCCGGAGGTTTCGCCGGGCGCGCCGCGTTCGGCGGCGGGCAGAGGGGACGCCGCGGCCGGCTGCCGGTGCGCCTCGGCCTGCTCGCGCATCAGCCGGTAATACAGCCCGCCTTGGGCCATCAGCGCGGCATGGGCGCCGGCCTCGACCACGCGGCCCCGGTCCAGCACCAGGCAGCGGTCCGCGCCGATGACGCTGGCCAGGCGGTGCGCCAGGATCAGCGTGGTGCGCCCGACCATCAGGCGGTCGAGCGCCTGCTGGATGAGCGCCTCGTTCTCGGTGTCCACCGAGGACAGCGCTTCGTCCAGGATCAGGATGGGCGCGTCGCGCAGCAGGGCGCGCGCGATCGCCACGCGCTGGCGCTGGCCGCCCGACAATTGCAGGCCGCGTTCGCCGATGCGGGTGTCGTAGCCGTCGGGCAGCGCCATGATGAAATCGTCGATATTGGCCGCGCGGGCCGCGGCGCGCACCTGTTCCTGCGTGGCGTCCGGGCGCCCCAGCCGCAGGTTTTCGTCGATGCTGCCGTGGAACAGCGTGATGTCCTGGCTGACCAGCGCGATGTGCGACAGCAGCGCCTGGGTGTCCAGTTCGTTCACGTCGCGCCCGCCGACCCGGATGCGGCCGGCCTGCGGCACGCATTCGCGCAGCAGCAGGCGCACGATGGTCGACTTGCCCGCGCCGCTGGGCCCGACCACGCCGACCCGTTCGCCGGCCGCGATACGGAAGCTCAGGCCCTGGTGCGCGCGGCGCTCGGGCGTGTACGAGAACGCCACGTCCTCGAATTCGATGGTGGGTTCCAGCCGCGCCGGCGCGCCGCCGGCCTGGGGCAGGGCGGGCGCCGGCGTGAGCGGCCGCGCGTCCATCAGGGCGTGGATGCTGACCGCGGCCGATTGGCCCAGCATGCCCCGGTGCAGCACCGAGCGCAGGTCGCGCAGCGGCCGGAAAATTTCGGTGCCGGCCATCAGCACGATTAGCAGGGCTTCCACGCTCATGTCGCCGGCGGCCACGCGCCAGGCGCCCAGCGTCAGGGCCAGCGCCGCGCCCAGCGCCACGCCCAGGTCGCTGATGCCGCGCGTCAGCAGGCTCACCGACAGCACCCAGAAAGTATTGTCCGACAGGCTGCGGGCGCGGGCGGCCAGGCGCTGGCCCCAGGCCTTGCCCTGGCCATACGATTTCAGGGTGGGCAGGCCCTGCACCGCGTCCAGGAAGTCTTCCCCGAACTCGTTCAGGGCGTTGGTGCGCGCCAGGCTGGCGCGGCGGTCCAGCATGTGCACGGCCATCGGCCCGAACAGCGCGAACAGCGCCGCCACCAGGAACACCAGCGCGGTCGGCACGTCCCAGAAGGCGATCACCGCGAAAATGGCGAAGGGCGCCGCGGCCGCAATGGCCACCTGCGGCAGGTATTGGCCGAAGAAAGTCTGCAACTGCTCCACGCCGTCGACCACGGTCAGCATCACGCCGCCGGTGCGCTGGTTGGCGAACCAGGCCGGACCCAGCGCCACGATGCGGTCGTACAGCCGGCCGCGCAGCGCCTGCTGCACCTCGGCCGAGCAGCGGTTGGCCTGCACCGTGCGCCAGTGGTCCAGGCCGGCGCGCAGCAGCACCATGGCGGCCGCGTACAGCGCCGGTTCGGCCCATTGCCGCCACGGCGCGGCCTCGAACACCCGGGCCAGCAGCTGGCCCAGGAACACATAGCGCGCGATGCCCGCGGCCAGGGCCAGCAGCCCCAGCAGAATGCCGCCCGCCATGCCGGCGCGCAGTCCTTCGGTCAGCCGCCACAATCGTGAATCGAAATACATAGCACTCTCCTTCCCTGAGCCTGCATGGTCCCCGATCGCCGGCCCGGGCGAAAGCGATAGTTTTTCAATCAAAGGTCGAGATAAACTCAACCCATGCCCGATCTTCCCAACCGCACTCCGCCATTGGCCGCCCTGCGCGCCTTCGAGGCCGTGGCGCGCCTGGGCAGCCTCAGCCGCGCCGCCGCCGAACTCAGCGTCACCAAGAGCGCCGTCAGCCACCAGCTGCGCGCGCTGGAAGCCGACCTGGGCGTCACGCTGCTGCGCCGCGGCGGCACGGTGCGCCGCGCCGAAACCACGGCCGAAGGCGCCGACCTGCTGGCATCGGTGCAACAGGCCTTGACCCTGCTGGAGACCGCGTGCCGCAACGTCCGCATGGCCGCGCGCGGCAGGCGGCGCTATACCCTGAACGTGTCCGCCAACCCTTCGCTGGCCTCGCTGTGGCTGGCCCCGCGCATCGGCCGTTTCATCGAACTGCACCCCGACATCGACATCCAGGTCTATCTGCACGCCAGCCAGGACCCCGCCTGGAAAAGCCAGGACATCGACCTGGCCTTCCTGCACGTGCGCGCGCTCGGACCGCACAACCCCGAGCCCGGCGACATCCCGCTCATGACCGAAACCGTGGTGCCGGTGTGCAGCCCGGCCCTGGTGCCCGCGGCCGAGCGCGACGACCCCAGGGTGTTCACGCGCCACCGCTGGCTGGAGGAAAAGCACGTCGACAGTCCCGAAACCGACTGGCGCATCTGGCGCCCGCGCCTGGGCCTGGGCGAATCCGACTGGCAGGAGCCCATGGTGCTGAGCGGCATGAGCACGATCGCCGCGGCGGCTGCCGCCGGCGTCGGCATCGCGCTGGGACGCGCGCCGCTGATCGACGAGGAACTGGCCAGCGGCCGCCTGGTGCCGCTGGTGCCGCGGCTGAGCATGGCCGGATCGTGGGGGTATGTGATGCGGATTCAGCCGAACCGGCCGATGGACGCTTCACTGCCTGCGCTGGTGGAGTTTTTGCTGGAGGAGGGGAAAAGCAGGGGGGCGTGGCAGCGGGGGGATGCTTACTAGCGGATCGCCCCGCCCGCCTGCCGATTTCACCGGGTGCCCGCCTCGTCGTACGCCATTTCGGTGACGGTCATCATGATCAGGTCGGCGCCATACACGAACGGTTTTTTCCCACCCTTGCAACTGGCGTAAATGGGCAGGGAAGCCGACTTGTCCAGCACATTGGTAATCGGCGTCACATAGCGCCGCAGTCCCTTGGGCAGTACTGCGTGTACCTGTAGTGATTTGTTCGCAGGCAGCATGGTTTTATCCAGAACGACGTCTTTCTTTTCGATGAAGTCGCGGACCCATAGCACCTGCTCACAGGCTGCGTCGGCCTTCGATATGTAATAAAGCTCTCCATCAATCGCGTTATAGCGATTGTCGAGCTTGACTGGCGTTATCCAGCTTACGGTCTGGTTGACCTGGTCATCGTCCAGGGCAGAGCCGTAGTTCATGTAGACGTCGTCTTTTGCCTGGGAGCGGCTGCCTTCGCTCTCGTCGCCGCGCGGTTCGCCTTTCACATTGAAGTGTTCGACGATGTTGTGCCCGACATTCGTGGCCCAGAAATCCTTTGCGCGCAGCGGCGGGCCGTCATGCCAATCCGATCGATAGGAAAACGCGTCGTCGGCGTGGCACACCGAGTCCGTGTAACAGCGGTCGCGCCGCCAGATACGGGCCTTCCAGTAAAACGCGCGCCCCGGCTGCGTCGTAATCTTGACACTGAAGGACTTGCAGTTCGGCCCTTGGCAAGCCTTCGAGTTGATTGCTTCCGACGGATAGCCGAGGGATTTTTCGATCACCACTTCCATGGTGGATTCGGTGCAGTAATAAGGATTACTCGCGTCGGCCCGCAACTCGTAGATGGACAACGCATCCATCTGGTCCCTGTCGGTCACTTCGGTATTGGTTCTGGGATCGAATACCCGCAGATTGACGGGCCGCGATCCCCGATCCGGCAGTGGCGCCAGCGGGCATACAGTGATTCCCTTGGCTGCGTTGCCGGTTATCAGAGGGTCCTCGGTCTGCCCATGGGCAGAAGCACTAGCGATGGCAAGAAACGCCAGCATCAGAATGGATTTCTGCATTTTGACCCCCGCGCCGATATTGGAGCTTGCCGACTCAAAAGCATCGAACGGATGCGCCATCGTACAGCGGGAATGGCTGGCGCGAACAAGATATTTTCACTCCCCGAACAAGCTCTCCACGCTCTCCCGGACCAGCCCGAACAACTCCACCGCCAGCGCCGACGGATCGGCGTCGCGCAGCCGGAAAATGGCCACCGGCGGCAAGGGAATCCGCGGCCGCACGTCCAGCAGCGCCAGGTTCAGGCGCTGCGCCAGATAGGCCGCCGAGTCCGATCGCAACAGGCCGATGAAGCCGGGCTGTTCGGCGACCACGGCGCCGATGAAGGGCGGGCTGGATTCGACGGTGGCGGGCGGGACGGGCAGCTTCTTCTTCAGCAGGGCCGCGCGCAGCGCGCTGCGCACCAGGGAGTCCCTGGACGGCATCACCCAGGAGTGGGGCAATAGCTCCGCGATAGGCACGGGCCGGCCGGCCAGGCCCATGTCGCGGTGCGCGACGAAGCGCACCTCGTCCGGATACAGCACTTCGACGTGGAGCAGGGCGGCTTCCTCGTCGCTCAGGTTGCGGCTGGGCAGGCTGCCGATGACGAAGTCCAGTTCGCCGGCCATCAGCATGTCGAACAGGCGGCTGGCGATGCCGTCGATGATTTCCACGTGGGCCTGCTGGTGGCGGGCCGCGATCCGCGCGACCGGGCGCGACAGCAGGGACATGCCGGTATACGAGGGGGCGCCGGCGCGCAGCGTGCGGACGGGGCTGCGCTGCAGTTCGGCCAGTTCGGATTCGAGGCGCGCCAGTTTGTTGACGATGAGACGGGCGTCGTGCACCAGCGAGCGGCCGAATTCGGTCAGGGAAACCCCGTCGCGGCGGCGCTCGAAAACGGCCGCGCCCAGCGTGTCTTCCATTTCGCGGGCCATTTTGCTGATGGCGGGCTGGGACAGCGCCATGCTGTCGGCCAGCTGGCGAAACGACAGCCCTTCGGAGACGCCCTTGATCAGTTCGAACTGCTTGAGGCGCAGGCGGTTAAGGAGTTTGCCGCTGCCTGCCGGGGCCGGAGCTAAGGGCATGGCTTATCCAAAAGTTATCACCAGGTGATTTTATTTCAGTTATCAGTTAATGGCGTGGTCCGTATTCTATGGCTGGCAGTCAAAGCAAAAACGGCAAAAACACCGGAGGAGACCATGCAATCCAGGAACCTGTTCAAGCGCCTGGCCGCGCTACTGATGCTGGGCGCGCTTTGCGGCGGCGCGCAGGCCGCGGCCGACTGGCCGGCGCAGCCCATCACCATCATCGTGCCGTTCCCGCCGGGCGGGGCCACCGACGTGATGGCCCGCCTGTTCGCGCCGCGCATCGAGGCGGCCATCGGCCGGCCGGTGGTGGTCGAGAACAAATCGGGCGCCGGCGGCACCATCGGAACCCAGCAGGTGGCCCGCGCGCGCAACGACGGCTATACGCTGCTGTGGGGCACGGTGGCCACGCACGGCATCGGGCCGAATATCTACAAGAAGCTGTCGTATGACGCGGTGGCCGATTTCGAGCCGGTGGTGCACGTGGTGGACCAGCCTTATGTGCTGGTGGCGCACCCGTCGACGAAGATCTCGTCGGTGGCCGAGCTGCGCAAGCAGGCGCAGGCGCGGCCGGGGCAGATTTCGGTGGCTTCGGCCGGCGTCGGCACGGCGGCGGACATGCTGTTGCGCAAGTTCCAGGCCGACACCGGTTCGTCGTTGCTGGGCGTGCCCTACAAGGGAGCGGGGCCGGCCATGGCGGACCTGTTGGGCGGCCAGGTGGACCTGGCGTTCGACGTGATCCTGACCACGGCCCCGTACATCGCGGCGGGCAAGCTGGTGCCGCTGGCGGTGACCAGCGCGCAGCGCTCGCAGACGCTGCCGCAGGTGCCGACCATGGCCGAGGCCGGGGTCGACGGCTTCGTGGCCGCGGGCTGGAACGGCCTGTTCGCGCCGCGCGGCACGCCGGCGCCGGTGATCGACAGGATCAACGCCGCCGTGAACCAGGCGCTGCAGGACCCGCAGATCAATCAGCGCCTGCAGTCGGAAGGGTCGATTCCGGTGGGCGGGACGCCCGCCGATTTCTCGCGCTTCATCAAGGCGGAGATCGGGTCCTGGGGCGAGGTCGCGCGCAAGGCCAATGTGTCGCTGGATTGAGGGAAAATCATGAGCGTCGAGCAGGTTATGGATGCGCAGACCGGCCCGGCCCGCGGGGCGGGACCGCTGAGCGGTGTGCGTGTGCTGGATATTTCCACCGTGGTGGCGGGGCCGTTCTCGTGCACGCTGATGGCGGACCTGGGCGCGGAGGTGCTGAAGGTCGAGGTGCCGGGCGAAGGCGACCACATACGGCAACTGCCGCCGCACAAGAACGGCGTGGCGCTGTGGTCGAAGGTGGCCAACCGCAACAAGCGCGGCGTCACCCTGGACCTGCGCCAGCCCGAAGGCATCGAGATCCTGGAGCGGCTGCTGCCGCAGTACGACGTGCTGGTGGAGAACTTCCGGCCCGGCACGCTGGACCGCTGGGGCCTGGACCTGGCGCGGCTGCGCGCGTTGCGGCCGGACTTGATCGTGCTGCGGGTGACGGGCTTCGGCCAGACCGGGCCGTACCGTTCGCGGCCGGGCTTCGCGCGGATTTTCGAGGCCATGTCGGGCTTCGTCAACCTGTGCGGCGAGAAGGACGGACCGCCCCTGTATCCCGGTTTTCCGGTGTCCGATGCGCTGACGGGCGTGTTCGGCGCCTACGCCGTCGCGGCTGCGCTGCTGCACCGGGAAAAGCACGGCGAGGGGCAGGAGATCGACCTGTCGGCCACCGAGGCCATGCTGCGCGTGCTGGATTTCATGCCCATCGAGTACGACCAGCTCGGGGTGGTGCGAACCCGCCAGGGCAATCTCAATGCATACTCGGCGCCCAGCAGCGTGTACAAGACCCGCGACGACAAGTGGGTGGTGCTGGCGGTCAGCGCGCCCACGGTGTTCCGGCGGCTGGCCATCGCCATCGGCCGCGCCGACCTGCTGGAAGATCCGCTGTACAGCAGCAACACCGCGCGCATCCGGAACCGCGCCGGGATCGAGGGCATCATGGAGGACTGGTTCGGCGCGCATACGCTGGCCGGGGCGTCCGACATCCTGATGCGCCACGAGGTCAGCTTCAGCCCCATCTACGACATGGCCGACATCGCCGCCGATCCGCATTTCATCGCGCGCGAAGTGCTGGTGCGGATCGAGGACGAGGAACTGGGAGAGGTGAGCATGCAGAACGTGGTGCCGCGGTTTTCCGCGACGCCCGGCCGCATCTGGCGGGCCGGACCCGGCGTCGGCCAGCACAACGAAGAGGTCTATGGCCGCGAACTGGGCCTGTCGGCGGCGCAGCAGGCCGCGCTGCGCTCGCGCGGCGTCATTTAGGAGCCGTCCATGACTGGTCTATCGTTGCCCTTGCAGTTTCATGGCGGCTTCACGCTGCCCGATGCGCGCCACGCCGCCTATCTGCAGTCGGTGGGCGGCGGCCACCCGGTGCACAGCTCGCGCGAACTGGCGCTGCGGGCCGGCTTTGCCGAGGTGCCGCTGGCCGGCATCCACGTGCTGGGCGCGGCCATGGCCGCGTTCACCGCGCAGTTCGCCGCCAACCCGGTGCAGCTGCTCAAGGTGGAAAGCAAGTTCCTGCGCCCGGCGTATCCGGGCGAGTCGTTCGAGCTGGCGCTGGAGCGGCTGGACAGCGAAGCGGCGGCCGGCACGCCGTTCGTCGCCGGCCGCTACCAGGGCTATTGCAGCAACGCGCAGGGCCACAAGGTGCTGATGCTGGACTTCAAGATACGGGTGGCGCCGGCGCGGGATCGACCTGCCTAGCCCTTGCGCGCCACGGTCTGGCGCAGCGCGGCCTGCACCATGGACTCGACCAGCGGAATCACTTTGCCGGCCAGCTCGGGGCGATAGGCGTAGGGATAGGTTTCGTCCATGTAGGTGGACTGGCACATCTCGAGCTGGATGGCGTGGACGTTGTCCGCCGGCCTGCCGTAGTGGCGGGTGATGTAGCCGCCCTTGAAGCGTCCGTTGACGGCCCAGGTGTACGGCGCGCTGTCGGCGCGCAGGCGCGCTTCGACCGCGGCCAGCACGTCCGGCGCACAGGCGGCGCCGTCGGCGGTGCCGATGTTCAGGTCGGGCAGCTTGCCTTCGAACAGGCGCGGCAGCACGCTGGCGATCGAATGGGCTTCCCACAGCAGCACCGTGCCGTGCTCGGCCTTGATGCGGTCGAGCTCTTCGCGCAGCTTGGCGTGATAGGGCTGCCAATAGGCTTGCAGGCGGCGCGCGCGTTCGGCGTCGGTCAGGACGCCGTCGTCCAGGTAGAGGGCGTCGCCGCGGAAGGTCTGGGTCGGGCACAGGCCGGTCTTGGTCTGGCCGGGGTACAGGCTTTCGTCGTTGGGCGGGCGGTTCAGGTCCACCACGTAGCGCGAGTAGCGCGCGCCCAGGACCGAGGCGCCCAGCGATTCGGCGAAACGGTACAGCGTGTCCAGATGCCAGTCGGTGTCGCCGGACTGCAGGCCCGTCGGCGTCATCTGCGCGCGCTGCGCGTCGGGAATCTGGCTGCCCAGGTGGGGTATGGAGATCAGCAGCGGGGCGCTGCCGCGGCTGAATTGATAGATATCGCTCAAGAAAAACTCCGGGGAAAGCGGCATGACATGGCGTGGCGCCATGCCGATGATGATAAAGGATGCGCGGGCCGGGTTCAGGCGCCCCAGGGCGGAGCGGCGCTCCAGCGGCGCGCCATGGCATCGATCAGCGCGCGGACCTTGGGCGCCAGGTGGCGGCGGTGCGGATACACCGCGCATACCGGGGCGCCTGGCGGCGCATGGGCTTCGAGCACGGCCACCAGCCGTCCGGCGCGCAGGTCCTCGCCGACCAGAAACGCGCCCAGCTGGGCGATGCCGGCGCCGGCCAGGACGGCGTCGCGCAAGGCTTCGGTGTTGCCCAGGCGCAGGCGTCCCGCGGGCTGCACCTGGCGTTCCTGGCCCTGGACCGCATAGCGCCAGGGCACCGGCGCCCCGGCGTGCGTGAACGCCAGGGTCTGATGGCGGGCCAGGTCGTCCGGCGTGGCGGGCGCGCCGTGCCGGTCCAGGTAGCCGGGGGCGGCGCAGGTGATCAGGCGGTGCGGCGCCAGCACGCGGCGCACCAGCCGGCTGTCGGTATCGCCGCCGATGCGGATCGCGAGGTCCACGCCGTCGCGCACCAGGTCGGTGTAGTCGTCGGAAAAACTGACGTCGGCCTCGACTTCGGGCCATAGCCGCAGGTAGTCGCGCAGCAGCGGCATGACGTGCAGCCGGCCCAGCGACACCGGCAGGTCCAGGCGCAGGCGTCCGCGCGGCGCCCGCTTGCGGCGGTCCATCGCGTCGGCCGCGTTGTCCACTTCGGCCAGGATGCGCTGCGCGTGCTCGTAGAACACGCGGCCTTCGTCGCTCAGGCTGACGCTGCGGGTGCTGCGATGGAGCAGCCGCGAGCCCAGGCCTTGCTCCAGGCGGGCGATGCATTTGCCGATGGCCGAACGCGACAGCGCCAGTTTTTCGGCCGCGGCGGTGAAGCTCTGCATATCGGCCACGCGCACGAAGGCCAGCAGGTCGCCGATGTGGTCCAGCCGGGCAGCGGAATTGCGCACGATTCGTCCCTAGTGTTGGTCTGCAAGCCTACTTTATCAGTTTGCTGGAAACAGTAGAGTGCAGAGGAGTCGGCCCGGCCAGGGCATTCATGGACATACCGTTATGACTTCAGGCACTCCTCCCCATCGAAACGCTGTGGCGCGCCGGCCCTGGCTGGCCGTCGCGGCCGTCGGCATGGCGACCTTCTGCGTGGTGACCAGCGAAATGCTCCCCGTGGGGTTGTTCGTTCCCATCACGGCCGAGCTGGGCGTGTCCACCGGCATGGGCGGTTTGATGTTGTTCGTGCCCGCGATCGTCGCGGCGCCATGCGCGCCGCTGATCGTGATGGGGGCGAAGGGCGCGGACCGCCGCCGCATTCTTTGCGGCCTGCTGGCGCTGCTGGCCGCGGCCAACGCCGCCGGCGCGCTGGCCTGCGGCATGGCCTGGTTCCTGGCGGCGCGCGTGCTCGTTGGCATCTGTATCGGCG
>Ga0182742_1001564_pt1 | contig 28527 bp, 28 predicted proteins | sample eDN5th37CBELigMG_FD_128880 | JGI IMG/M metagenome (GOLD analysis project Ga0182742, IMG submission 128880) | Enriched Miracle-Growth compost microbial communities from Emeryville, California, USA - eDNA 5th pass 37_C BE-Lig MG (version 2)... ...
ACCGTTGCTATAACGATCATTTGGTCGTAAGGATTTTGTTTCGACTGATTCGCTTTTTCCGTTTTGAGTTTTTAGGAAAAGCTCATCAAGATTTGTAACAAAATGCGCGCCTACAATACGATGTGGATGATTCTTAAGCTCACGAAGCATTACTAGTCCACGTTTAGCTCGTGTTGCTTTTTCAAATTCTGTGATTTTCATCTTCTTAACGGCCCCACGTTGTGTAACAATACTAAGCTCAGCTGGCGTTGATGGTGGTACAACTGAACCGGCAATTACATAATCGCCATCCTTAAGGTTGATACCTTTAACGCCTGCTGCTCTAGCACCGACAACATTGACTTCTTCTTCACCAAACCAGAGTCCGTACCCTAGATGTGTAACTAAAAAGACATCCATATTGCCGTTTGTGATATGAACAGATACGACTTCATCATCATTTTTCAGATTAATTGCAACAAGTGGTTTTGAATAACGTTGTGCTTTGTACATAGTCAGCTCTGACTTTTTCACCATTCCATTTTTGGTGATAAAGAGTAGGTATTCTGGCAACTCGAAATTCGTAACAGGGAATGCCTCTATAATGAATTCATCACGATCAATACTTATGATATTGGCAACGTGTTGTCCTAGATCCTTCCACCTTATATCAGGTAATTCATGAACTGGAATATATAAATAATTCCCTTTGTTTGTAAAGAGCAGTAATGTATCGGTTGTATTGATTTCAAATTTGTGTAACAGTCGATCTGTGTCCTTCATGCCAAAGTCTTGGCCGTTGGATGCAGCATGTGATCGAGGGCTTGTCCGTTTAACATAACCGTCCTGGGTGACAGTTACAATTACATCCTCAGATGGAATTAAAACTTCAAGGTTAATCTTAATTTCTTCAATTTCGTCTTCTATTTTTGAACGACGATTATCTGCATAGGTTTTTTTCACACGCTTCAGATCATTTTTTATGACTTGAAAAAGCTTGCGTTCATTTTGTAGAATTTCAACTAATTCACTTATCTTTTTGTTTAACTCATCATATTCTTGCTGAAGTGCTGTGATGTCAGTGTTAGTTAAGCGATATAATTGCAAGGAAACGATTGCTTCAGACTGCGGTTCTGTAAACCCAAATTTATCGATTAAATTATTTTTCGCGTCTTTTTTATCCTTTGAAGCACGAATAGTCGCAATAACTTCATCTAAGATAGATAACGCCTTAATAAGACCTTCAACAACATGCTGACGATCACGTGCTTTTTCTAATTCATAGTGAGAACGATTGGTAATAACCTCTTTTTGGTGGGCAATGTACGCATCCAATATTTTCGGCAGACTCATCAATACTGGGCGTCTGTCCATAATAGCAACCATGTTAAAGTTATAGGTTATTTGAAGATCAGTATTTTTATAGAGGAAGTTGAGCACTCCCTGTGCATCTGCCTCTTTTTTTAATTCAATAACAATTCTTAAGCCTGTTCGGTCTGTTTCATCACGTACCTCATTTATACCTTCCACTTTACGATCTAATCGAATCTCGTCAATTTTTTTAACCATATTTGCTTTATTCACTTCATATGGTATTTCAGTAACAACGATTTGTTGTTTTCCACCGCGAAGATCCTCAATCTCTACTTTTCCACGGACAATGATTTTTCCTTTTCCCGTTTCATAGGCTTTCTTTATCCCTTCAATCCCTTGAATAATGCCACCTGTTGGAAAATCAGGACCCTTAATCACTTCCATAAGTTCATCGACAGTTGAGTTTGGATTGTCTATACGCTTGATGACACCATCTATGACTTCACCTAGATGATGAGGTGGAATATCTGTAGCATAACCTGCAGAGATTCCAGTAGAACCATTTACAAGTAAGTTTGGGAACATCGCAGGTAATACAACGGGTTCCTTACTTGTATCATCAAAGTTAGGAATGAATTCAACGGTGTTTTTTTCAATATCACGTAACAACTCGGAAGCAAGACTCGAAAGACGTGCTTCGGTATAACGCATCGCTGCTGGTGGATCACCATCATTACTACCATTGTTTCCGTGCATTTCCACCAGGACATTCCGAACCTTCCAATCCTGACTTAGACGAACCATCGCATCATATACAGATGTGTCTCCGTGGGGATGGTAATTACCAATTACATTACCAACCGTTTTTGCCGATTTACGGAAACCTTTTTCAGCTGTATTACCCTCAACATGCATGGCATAAAGAATTCTTCTTTGAACGGGTTTAAGACCATCTCTTGCATCTGGTAAAGCACGATCTTGAATAATATATTTACTATATCTACCGAAACGATCTCCAATTACCTCCTCAAGAGGTAGATCACGGTATTGTTCTGTTTGTACCATTTATTGTTACTCCCCTTCTACGACCGATAAATTTTCATTGTCCAAAATATTCGAATCATCTTCAAGACCAAAGGCAACATTTGATTCAATCCACTTACGGCGCGGTTCAACCTTATCGCCCATTAGTGTAGTTACTCTTCGTTCAGCTCTTGCTACGTCATCGATACGGACTCGAATTAGCGTTCTCGTTTCAGGGTTCATTGTCGTATCCCAAAGCTGGTCGGCATTCATTTCTCCTAAACCTTTATAGCGTTGAATCATATAGCCTTTTCCGACTTTAGCGATTGCATCCTTTAATTCATTATCATTCCATGCATACTCAATGACTTCTTTTTTACCTGTTCCTTTACTTACCTTATAGAGCGGTGGTAATGCAATATATACCTTACCCGCTTCAATTAATGGCTTCATATATCGATAAAAGAAGGTTAAAAGCAATACTTGAATATGAGCACCGTCGGTATCAGCATCTGTCATGATAACAATCTTATCATAATTAATATCAGCAATAGTAAAATCAGCTCCAACGCCACCGCCAATTGTATGAATGATTGTATTGATCTCTTCATTTTTAAAGATATCGGCAAGCTTTGCTTTTTCTGTATTAATAACTTTACCTCTCAACGGGAGAACTGCTTGGAAACGACGATCACGTCCTTGTTTGGCCGACCCTCCAGCAGAATCTCCTTCAACAAGATAAAGCTCATTTTTATCTGGATTTTTTGACTGGGCAGGGGTTAATTTACCACTTAGTAACGCTTCGGATTTCTTTCGTTTCTTTCCGCTTCTAGCTTCTTCTCTTGCTTTTCTTGCTGCCTCTCTAGCTTGAGCAGCTTTTACCGATTTTTTAACAAGAAGGGTACTTATATCTGGATTTTCCTCAAGAAAATAAGCGAGGTTTTCAGAAACGACTGAATCAACAGCTGAGCGTGCTTCACTCGTTCCAAGCTTTCCTTTTGTTTGTCCTTCAAATTGCAATAATTCTTCAGGAATACGAACGGATACAATTGCCGTTAATCCCTCGCGAATATCAGAACCATCAAGATTTTTATCTTTTTCTTTTAATTGGCCTGTTTTACGAGCATATTCATTAAAAGCACGGGTCAAAGCTGTTTTCGATCCAACTTCATGTGTACCTCCATCCTTTGTTCTTACGTTATTTACAAAGGATAAGATATTCTCTGAATACCCATCATTAAATTGAAACGCAAAATCTACCTCAATTCGGTTCTGAACCCCTTCAAAAGAAACGACAGGATGTAGTACATCCTTTTCCTCATTCAAGTATTCTACGAACGCTTCAATCCCATTTTCATAATGATAAACCTCATGGAAATCATTGCGGTCATCAAAAATCTCAATCTTTAGCCCTTTTAATAAAAAGGCTGATTCTCTTAAGCGCTCACTCAATGTTTCAAAATTAAATGTAGTTGTACTAAAAATGGTTGGGTCCGGCTTAAAATGAATCGTGGTGCCCGTTTGATTTGTTTTTCCGATGTTCTCAAGAGTAGTAACAGGTTTGCCACCATTTTCAAAGCGCTGTTCATATACAAATCCATTACGCTTGATCGTGACTGTAAGCCATTCAGACAAAGCATTCACAACCGATGCTCCAACCCCATGGAGACCTCCACTTGCTTTATACCCACCTTGACCAAATTTTCCGCCTGCGTGGAGCACGGTAAAAATAACCTCAGGTGTTGGTTTACCCATTTTATGCATACCAGTTGGCATTCCACGTCCTTTATCCTGGACACTTAAACTATTGTCTTTATGGATTCTAACAATGATGTGATTCCCATAACCTGATAGAGCTTCGTCGACCGAGTTATCTACAATTTCATAAACTAGGTGGTGAAGTCCTTTACCATCAGTGCTTCCAATATACATACCAGGTCTCTTTCTAACGGCTTCAAGGCCTTCTAGTACCTGTATTGCATCATCATTGTAGTCAAATTGTTGCTTCGCCAAAAAACATACCCCTTTCATATACAAAACACTTGGGTTTTACCCCAAGTACATAGCTAAAAATAGCCTCTCTCTATATAAGTAGTATCACTAATTTAGTTGTTTCTTACTTAACAGAACAAATGTTTTGTTTCTTAATGCCTCATCCTTTATTTTATATCTTTATCAAAATTTCGCAAACCGTTTCTGGCGAAAAGGATAAAATCCTTGTATAAGAACAAGGATTTTATCTCATGGTTTGTTATTTTGTCAAAGCATGTTCTACCTTTATACAACGATCCATTACAACCGTAATCCCACGTTCCTTCAAATAGTAGTATGCTTCTTCACTAACACATCCAAGCTGCGACCAAAATACATCCGCATCAATATCATCAAATTCTTTCGCCACATCCATTAAATATTCTGATCTTCGAAAAACATTAACAATATCAATATGTCCTTCGATATCTTTTATTGATTTAACGGCTTTTACACCCAATGCTTCGTCAATAGTTGGATTTACAGGAATGATTTCATACCCCGCATCCTGCATTGCCTTACTCACCATATTGGAAGTTCTTTCAGGATTAGCAGATAAACCAACCACAGCTATCCTTTTACTTTTCTTTAAAATTTTACCGAGTTCAGCACGAGTCGGAATTTCCAATGACATGTTATTTGGTCCTCCCTTTAAATATATTCTAACAGATAATATCTCTCATAGTATTTCGGTCCCAAGCTTAGATATTCCTGCATTTATTTTGATTTTCAACGGATTTGAATATTTCTTCAGCATTTTACAATATTTTTTTGTCAAAATTAAAATAAAAAACGATTGTAAGTAAAAATATCTTGTATAATGAGAATACTTGTACAAGCATGGTATTATCGATAAAGAATGATACAATGTGTCAAGTAGCACTTATCTTTATTATTTTATTAAAGGAGTTAAGAGTATGGTACTAAATATTATTATTATACTCCTTGCCTATCTTCTTGGTTCGATTCCTTCTGGATTAATCGTTGGGAAGATTGGCTATGGTATAGACATTCGGGAGCATGGTAGCGGAAATTTAGGTGGGACAAATACGTTTCGGACACTTGGAAAAAAGGCAGGTTTAATTGTTACGAGTGCAGACATCTTAAAAGGGACATTAGCAACACTACTTCCTACCTTATTATTGGATGGGTCATTTCCAGATTATTTTCCTTTATTAGTTGGAATGGTAGCTGTTGTAGGACATATGTACCCAATTTTTGCAGGTTTTAAAGGTGGAAAAGCAGTTGCTACCTCTGGTGGGGTACTGTTGGGTTATAACCCGATCCTATTTATTACAACTTTACTATGCTTTTTTATTTTCTTGAAGTTAACGAAAATGGTTTCGCTATCTTCAATGTTAGTTTCAATTTATTGCGTATCATTCAGTATTGTTTATAGTATTTTTGTTAGAACGGATTACCCGTTAATTATTGTTGTCTCATTACTAGCCGTTTTCGTGTTCTATCGCCACCGAGCAAACATCACTCGAATTAAAAATAAAACAGAGCCAAAAATTAAATGGCTATAAACAGAGCTTATATCCTGAACAAAGGAAAGTGACGTGTGACCCTTCGAAAGTCACACGTCTTTCTTTTTAAATAAATCGATCAAAAAACTCTAGTATTTTTCGATTTACTTTGATTTCATTCTCCTTTTTCGAGAATCCATGCCCTTCATCTTCAAGAACCAAATATTCAACTTCCCTCCCTTTATCTTGCAATGCCCGTACAATTTTATCAGATTCCGCTTTTACAACACGTGGGTCGTTGGCCCCTTGTATAACTAACATCGGTTTTACCATGCCTTCTAAGTGGGTGATTGGTGAAAACTCTACTAACTTCTCATGATCTTTCACCGGATCGCCAACCCATTGGTTCATAACAGGCTTCCAGTGCTCTGGAACCGAATTAATAAACGAGAACAAATCACTAGGTCCAAAAATGTCAATGACAGCTTTAAAGTATTCTTGGTGTTTACCATGAAGCAAGAGTGCCATATATCCACCATAGCTACCACCTAAGAGAAGTATTTTTTCACGGTCTGCGTATCCGTTCTTAATTAACCATTCAAGTCCTTCGATATTATCTAGACGAGGACCATGTCCCCAGTCACCCTCCACCATTTTCGCAAATTTCAAGCCGTAACCAGTTGAACCACGGAAGTTCGGCGCAAAAATACTATATCCCCGATTCACCAGGGATTGGAACATCGCCCTAAATGACTTGCGTTCTGCAGCCTGTGGTCCACCATGTGGCCATAATATGACATGGCCATTTGATACATCTTCATTTGCCTTAAACAGTAATGCTTCAATCTCTAAACCATCAAAAGAAGGATAAGTGATTACATCAGGCTGAACAAGTTCTTCTTCTTTTACTCCAGGAACGCCAAAGTTCGTAACGGCTTTCCACACATTTTCAGTAGCCGCTCGCATATAGATGTTTAACGGTTTGGTAGCAGAACGCCCAAGGACATATAGGCTGTTATTTTCTGTTACAATTAGCTTTTCAATGACGGCTGAAGGCATATCATACTTTTCTACTTCTCCTGTTTCAATACGATATCCATAGAGAAAATCCTCAACACCCTTTTCACTCACAATGTAGATCGTTTGAGATTGTTTATTATATTTAATTGATTTCATTTCTTCTTTTTCGAATGATGCAACTTTAGAAAATGTGTTTGTTGTTACATCAAATTTAGCAAGATATGAAAAGTCATCATTATAATCCGTTAATAGGTATATCGTATTATCAGATGTAAATAGGACATCTGATACTGTATGCTGTTGCTCTGTCTCTGGTGTTAAGCGTATTTCGTGGCCATCTCTATGTAAAAAGGCTAAGGAATATGTATTGGCAAAATGCTTTAAATAGATTTGACTACTTTCATCTGGGCTAAGTGCTAACAAGTAGGTGGCTGCATCTTTTCCTTCGTTGATAACCAACTCTTCTTCTGTTTCGAGGTTAAAGCAATATGAATTCAAACACATCGCGTTATCCTTAGTTGAAGTATAGAATAATTTCTTCCCATCCTTGGAAAGGATTGCCATCATATGTCGGTGCCCTTCCTGAATTCGAATAGGTTTTAATTCCCCACCTTGCGGCTGAATAGCATATAACTGTGTATTTTCATCGCCATCTTTATCAAATCCCGCAATTAAAAATTTTCCATTTTTATCATAAGTAAGCTCTTGACAGCTTTGGTCATTAAAAGTCAATGGATATGGAAATTGATTAGGCAGGTCGATTGCCCAAAGATTATACTTTCCACTTAAGTTTGTACTAAATACCATCTGTTTTTCGTCGGGACTAATCGTAAAATTCTGTATCCCAAAGGTTTTAAAAAATTGTTCTACATCTGGCTTTTGAAATTTCATCCTTTAACACCTACTTCTTTAGATTTCAATTCACATCAAACTATTTCGACAGTTTACTTAATTCTCCTGCCTTTTTATTTCGAAAGATGAAATACCCTTCAAATCATTGACAATATTCGATAAATTTCTAACATTTTTTCATAGTTTTGTATTATAGTAGAATTATCATATTCTGGTGAGGAGCAAATGTTATATGAGACGAAGCAGAAGGAAAAAAAGGGCATTAATTAGTACCAAATATCTCATTAGTACAATGATTTTATTACTTATTCCATTCGGAATTTATTTTACTCTACATAATGTTAAAGCCAACACAAAAACTGAGGCCTACATTGCTCAGAATCATGAATTCAAAAAGACTGAGCAACATTTCAAACCGTTTACAACATCAATTACACTAGCAGCGATCGGAGATATTTTAATCCATTCTACCGTATATAATGATGCAAAAACAGACAATGGATATGATTTCAAGCCAATGATTGCAAATGTAAAAGGCTTACTTGAAAACGCAGACATTACGATTGCCAATCAAGAAACAATAGTTGGTGGTACAGAAATTGGTTTATCTACTTATCCGAGTTTTAACAGCCCCTACGAGGTTGCTGATGCATTTAAGGATGCAGGGGTAGACATTGTTTCTATTGCGAATAACCATACCCTGGACCGCGGTGAAAAGGCGATTATTAGTGCTACAAATTATTTAAACAAAATCGGGATGGAATATACAGGAGGGTACCAGAGTCCTGAAGATAAAAGTAGAATTAGGGTATTAAATCAAAATGGAATTAAAATTGCATTTCTTTCCTACACTTATGGGACAAATGGGATTCCTGTCCCTAAGGGAAAAGATCATCTTGTTAACTTAATTGACATGGATCTAATTAAACAAGATATTAAAGCAGCAAAAGAGATTGCTGATGTCGTATCAGTAAGTATGCATTGGGGAAATGAATATCAATTACTACCGAATGATCATCAAAAACAATTGGCACAGCAGCTTGCCGATGAGGGTGTTGACCTCATTATAGGTCATCATCCTCACGTCTTACAGCCGATGGATTGGTTAACAGGTAAGGATGGAAATCAAACCTTCGTGATTTACTCATTAGGTAATTTTTTATCTGGACAGATGTGGGATTATAAAGATATTGGTGGGGTTTTAAAAGTTGAAATTATTAAAGAAGTAAAAGCAAAGGATGAATCCTTCATTCATATTCAAAACCCACAATTTACACCAACATTTGTATCAAACAGTCAAAACAAAAACTTTAAAGTAGTACCTCTCGAAAATGCAGGAGCGGTTGGATTAAGTAATGCTAAAAGTAAATACGATGAAATGACTCAGCATATGAATCAATGGCTTAACCAAAAACAGTAACTAAAAAAACAAGGCACCAAATGCCTTGTTTTTTCTATTCAACTTTCTTCTTTGATTCTTCATATGCCTTATGCCATTCAGGGTAATGTTTTCTGATCGAAATTGGGCGGAATGAATCTTTTTTCACACAAACATGTGACGATGTTGCATTTACGGAAACCTCTCCATCGGGGCGTACTATTTCATAGCCATAAATAACTCTCAGACCGTCATAATGATCGATCCACGTCTTCACTAAAGCTGTTTCACCATATCGCAAAGGTTTTTTGTAGGAAACCTGAAGATCAATTACAGGAGAAATAACGCCATCGCTTTCCATTGCTGCATAGCTAAATCCTAAATCCTTAATTAACTTGGTTCTACCTAATTCCATCCAAACTAGATAATTCGCGTGATAAACAACACCCATTTGGTCTGTTTCTGCATAACGAACTTCAACTTCTTTTTTTGAAATGAGCACTTCTAACCTCTCCCTATTGTGTTCTAAAAACGCTTTACATATATAGTAACATAAGTTGGAAATGCCCTAAAAATGATTTCATTCGAATGACAAAAATAGAGTACGCCATATAAGGTGGCATACTCTACAAGTTTTACTTATACCCATTTTCGCGAGCGGCAGCTTCGTCCTTTATTTCTTCGCGCATTGCAGCGATAGATTCTTCACGGCGTTCGTTCTTGGCCTGAATTCTTTGACGCTCTTCTCCATTTGAAAATTGCATTGCATCATGAGACTCCTCGATGTTCTCAATCGTGTTTTGAACCATGTCTTGTAGTCTTTCTACATTATCACTTCTATCATCTGGTTTAGATCTGTTGTGCGTCATTTCTTTTTCCTCCTATGTATTAGTAATACATCTCTATTTTGCTTCAGTTCTAATCATTTTATTTCTGGAAAAAAATAAAAGGACGTTATTGATTAACGTCCTTTTATCCATGTGTGCTAATGGTAGCATTATTCACCTTTAGTTTGCATAACTTGAGCATGCTTTCCTGATGTATCCTGCATTTTTTTCCCTTTATTTCCACCAAATCCACGTGGTTGTGTACCTATTTGGTTATTTTTAAATTGGTTATGATAATTTTTCGGCATTTTATTTACCCCTCCTCCTTTACATTATCACCCGGAAAGGGCTTTCTCATGTAAAAAGAAGAGTGGATACTCTATCCAAATAAAAGATTTGATGGGAAATTTACTCAGCTTTTTCTAATCTTTTTTGCTCAATTCTCGCCTCAATACGCTCCATTGCTTCTTGGTCCTTTAATAATTGCTGTTTGTTTTCATTAACCAAATCTGCAAATGAAACCTTTCTTACTTTTCTCAATTTTCTCACCTTCCTCTATCTACCATTGTAATAGTATTAATCTCCAAAAAACGATTAAATTATTACAAATTTTCGAAAATTTATTTAAAAATAATTAAGATGTACTTTTTTTCCTAAAAAAGGCATAAAAAAAGAACCAAATCGAGTTGGTTCACATTTTTTACTTTAATTTTTTTACTTTAGCTTCTAACATTTCTAGGTCCATCTGTCCTTTGATATAATCATTAATCGTTCCATCGGAGTTAATAAAAAATGTTTCAGGTAATCCTAATACCTCATAATCACTACTTGCTTGATTTTTTGGATCTACTAAGAGTGGAAATGTATAACCTTTCCCCTCAACAAATTTATGTGCATTTTCTGCTTTTACTTCAGAAGCGGTCATGTTGACAGCAAGCACTTCAATGTCATCACTTTTTGTTTCATAAAACTCTTGAATCTCAGGCATTTCCTCACGACATGGTTTACACCATGATGCCCAAAAGTTCACAACAACTTTCTTTCCTTTTAAATCTGATAATCGAACTGTTTCATTTTCATCATTTAATAATTGAAGTTCAAAATCTGGGGCCATATTGCCAATTTCAATACCGGTTACCCCTCTTTTTTTATCTTCTACAAAATCAAAAACAGCATATCCTATTAGGACAATTAGAATAAGTGGAATAATAATTTTTTTAACCATTTGAATCCTCCGTAAATTTAAGCAAAATCAAAGGTTTTCCCTATTATCATTATATCAATTTACTTATGTAAAAGGACAATATTAAAAGGCAGTTTTGTGAAATCCACAAAACTGCCTTAGATATAAAGGTCATGTCTAGTTCCAGCTCCCAACGTCTAGCAGACTTCCCTCACCTGCCGTACGATAAGTCAACATCGATTCACTACGTTCATCGTGTTTCCTTTATCTCCGCTAGGCTCAGTCCAGTCTGTACGTCATTATACGGTCGCTTCCGCCTTTCATTTTAACCCTTCATTTTTTCACGAAGTACCATTTGCAGGATACCACCGTGACGGTAGTAATCAATTTCAACTTCACTATCGAAACGAACAAGTACTTCAAATTCTTTTTTGTTTCCTTCTTCGTCTGTAGCTGTTACTTTTACATAGTCACGAGGTCTTACATTTTCATCAATTTGAACTTCGATTGTTTCTTTTCCAGTTAGGCCAAGAGTTTCAGCATTCTCACCTTGTTTGAATTGAAGTGGTAATACACCCATTAATACAAGGTTACTACGGTGAATACGTTCGAAGCTTTCAGCAATAACTGTCTTAATGCCAAGAAGGTTAGTACCTTTCGCAGCCCAGTCACGAGAAGATCCCATACCATAGTCGTTACCAGCGATAACAACTAAGCCAGTACCATCTTGCTTGTATTTCATACATGCATCATAGATAGACATAACTTCTCCTGTTGGCCAGTGAGTAGTCCATCCACCTTCTGTACCAGGAGCGATTTGGTTACGAATACGGATATTCGCAAAAGTTCCTCTTGTCATAACACGGTCGTTACCACGACGTGAACCATAAGAGTTAAAGTCACGAGGTGAAACACCTTTTTCTTGTAGGTATTTACCAGCTGGTGTATCTTTACCGATTGAACCTGCTGGGGAGATGTGGTCAGTTGTTACGGAATCACCAAATTTACCAACTACACGTAAACCACTTAATGGCTTAACTTCACCAGCTTCTTTAGATAAACCTTCGAAGAATGGTGGGTTTTGAATGTATGTTGATTCGTCGTCCCATACATAAAGTGCTTCATCAGTACTTTCGATTGCGTTCCAACGCTCATTATTATCAAATACACGCTCGTATTCTTTTCTGAATAGCTCAGGAGTAACAGTCTTCTTAACTTCTGCTTTAACTTCTTCTGCAGAAGGCCAGATGTCATTAAAGAATACATCATTACCATCTTTGTCTTTACCAATTGGTTCTTTTTCAAGATCGATATCAACAGTTCCAGCTAGTGCATATGCCACAACAAGTGGTGGTGATGCAAGGTAGTTACCTTTAACTAACGGATGGATACGTCCTTCACAGTTACGGTTACCAGAAAGAACAGAAGTGATCACTAGGTCATTTTCAGCAACAGCTTTTTCAATTTCAGGAGCTAATGGACCAGAGTTACCGATACATGTAGTACATCCATAACCAACAGTGCTAAAACCTAGCTTTTCAAGGTATGAAAGTAATCCTGAATCTTCTAAATAACCAGTAACAACTTTAGAACCAGGTGCTAAAGATGTTTTTACATATTTAGGAACTTCAAGGCCTTTTTCAACTGCTTTCTTTGCAACAAGACCAGCACCTAACATAACGTATGGATTTGAAGTATTTGTACAACTTGTGATCGCTGCAATTGCAATGTCACCAGTCTTCATTTGTACTTCTTCGCCATCGTTGAATTTTACGGTAATTTCCTTATTGATTTCTTCAGGAGTTAAACCGTAGCCTTGGTTACCAGTTGCAGTTAGTGCAGTTTGGTAAGCTTCTTTCATTTTTGAAAGTGGAATTAAATCTTGTGGACGCTTAGGACCGGAAAGATTCGCTTCAATTTCAGAAAGATTGATTTCAACAACATCTGTGAAAATTGGATCTTCAGCATCTGCTGTATAGAATAAACCGTTTGCTTTACTGTATTCTTCTACAACTTTAACTTGCTCTTCGTCACGTCCTGTTAGACGTAGATATTCTAAGGCTTCATCATCTACAGGGAAGAATCCACATGTAGCACCATATTCCGGAGCCATATTAGAAATCGTTGCACGGTCTGCAAGCGGAAGTTGTGAAACTCCTGGACCGAAGAATTCTACAAACTTACCAACAACGCCCTTTTGACGTAATACTTGAGTTACTTTAAGCGCTAAGTCAGTAGCTGTTGTACCATTTGGTAATGTACCTACTAATTTCACACCGATAACTTCAGGTACAGGGAAATATGAAGGTTGACCAAGCATTCCTGCTTCTGCTTCAATTCCTCCAACACCCCATCCAAGTACACCGATACCGTTAATCATTGTAGTGTGAGAGTCGGTACCAACTAGTGTATCAGGGAATGTTTCAAATTCACCGTTTTCACCTTCAACAGCGTGAACAACATTTGCTAAATATTCAAGGTTAACTTGGTGAACGATACCAGTTGCTGGTGGTACAGCACGGTAGTTATCGAATGATTTTTGAGCCCAGCTTAAGAATTTATAACGCTCTGCATTACGTTCAAATTCTAGATCCATATTGAACTTTAATGAATCAAGTGTACCTGCTCTATCAACCTGTACAGAGTGGTCAATAACTAGATCAACTGGAATTTCTGGGTTGATTTTTTGTGGGTCTCCACCCATGTCAGCCATTGCTTTACGAAGTGAAGCCAAATCAACTACAGCTGGTACTCCAGTAAAATCTTGAAGAATTACACGAGAAGGCTTAAATGGAACATCAACCTCTTGTAATTCATCAGTTCCCCATTTTGCTAAATTTTCAACATGCTCTTTTGTAATTACTCTTCCATCAACTTGACGTAGTACTGATTCTAATAGAACCTTAATGGAATACGGCAATTTTGAAACGTTACCAATTTTCGCATCTTCTAATGCTTGTAAGCTATAATAGTTATACTTTTTGCCGTTTGCTTCAAAAGAAGAACGTGCATTAAATACATCATGCTTTGCCATATGTATGCCCCCTTCGTATCAATAATAACGCAATCATAAATATTTGTCGAAATTCAAGAGATTTTATACTCTCCCATTTAATTTCCCTGCATACATATATTAATATAACTATATACATAAGTAAATAACAAGATTGTTATTATGCTCTATAAGTTTTTCTTATTGACTTACAGGATAATTTAGTGAAAAAAGAATAAAATAAGGGCGGAGGTGAAAAGAATGTCGAAGCGTAAAGCGAATCATGTTCGACCAGGCATGAATGACGCAAGTGCCCAAGGTGTTGGTGCGGGATTTAATGAGGAATTTGCTAATGAGCCCTTAACTGCAGAACAACGACAAAATAATAAAAAGCGAAAGAAAAATCAATAATCATATAATTGGCGAGCCCGCTTAATGCGGGCTTATTTTATTCGTTAACTTCATTCATGATGGATTGTAAGTCCGATTGAAACTGTTGCAGTTGGGCCTTCTGATGCTCTGATGCCACTTCTAATGCATTTTCAATTTGTTGATAGGCTTCATTCACTTCATTTTTCAATCGCTTTAAATGAGCACCATAGTCAGGATCATTGCTTACAATATTTGCATACACATCTTTCGCTTCCTCTGTTCCTTGTTGTGCTGCTTGGAAAGCTTGCTGTTTATCCTTATGATACGGCATATTGTTCAACTCCCTTAAGGTAATTCGTGCAATAATAGCTTACCTTTTTTCCAGAAAATCATTCAGAACTTAAGCCGCATAAAAAAGTGGAAAATCATTATCCTAATACATATGAAGGGGGGATTTAACATGGGTGAAAAGAATACATTTAAGGATATTAGAGCAAACGGCGGCCAAAGCACAGGCAGCCAACCACAACCATTAAGTGGTTCGAAAAAAGTAAAAAACCGCAATCACACAAGACAAAAAAATAACCAAGGACATGATATGTAATAATCATGGATAATAAAAAGCCGCTAATCTTGCGGCTTTTTATCAATTTTCACAAAAGCTACTGCAATTTCTTCAATTTCATCTTGTTGTATGGTACGAAAATCAAGGAGTATTTCGTCATTTTTTATTCTTACAATAATTGGTGTGGATTGCTGACGTAGCATTGTTGCAATTTCAATAGCTGTCTTTTTAGGATGTTTTAAACAAACTACAAAAGTTGGCACTTCCACCCCGGGCATTGTTCCGCCCCCGATTGGTGAACCCTCTTTTCTTAGTTCAATATGATAATGATTTATTTTATCAGTTAAACAAGCTACAAATTGTTGACATCGATCTTTTATCTCTTCTTCAGTAGCCAATATATCCCGAATCGTAGGAATCGCTATCGAACTTCCTTTAAGATATGAAAATAACGTTGCTTCTAATGCTGCATATGTCAATTTATCAACCCGCAACACTCGAGCAAGTTGATGTTTTTTTAATTTATCTATCCATTCTTTCTTCCCTGCAATAATACCCGCTTGCGGTCCACCAAGAAGTTTATCACCACTAAAGGATACAAGGTCAACCCCCTTTGCCAAAACTTCCTTGATAACAGGTTCATCCCCAATTCCGTGCCCTTTTAAATCATATAGAACACCACTTCCTAGGTCTTCATAAATAACAAGGTTTTCTTTTTTCTGCTTTAATGTAACTAGTTCTGAAATATCAACAGTCTTTGTAAAACCAATTGTCCTGAAATTACTTGTATGTACCTTAAGGACCATCGATGTACTATCTGTAATGGCATTCTCGTAATCTTCAAGATGTGTTTTATTAGTTGTCCCCACCTCAACTAATCTTGCACCACTTTCCTCCATTATCGCTGATATCCGAAATGAACCGCCAATCTCAACTAATTGCCCCCGAGAAACAATAACTTCCTGGCTATTAGCCAAAGCCCGTAAAATTAAAAAAACAGCCGCAGCATTATTGTTTACAACCATCGCACTCTCAGCACCTGTTAATTCCATGAGAAGTGACTCCACAATAGAATGTCGTGAGCCACGAATCCCTTCTTTCGTGTTATATTCTAAATTAGAATACCCCTTTGCGATTTCTACAACATGTTGGATAGCTTCATCACTAAGTCTGGCCCTTCCTAAATTGGTATGTAAAACTGTCCCTGTCGCATTGATTGTTTTGGTTAGATAGTAATTCGTACTGTGTTCTAACTCCTCTTCGCTCTTTCGATATATGAAACGAACCATGTCTTCCTTTGAAGAAGCACTTTCATTCCATTCCCCATTTACAATCTCATTCCGAATGTTACTTACGACATCCCTTAAGATATTAGTCAGATATTCCTTATCCACATTATATTTTTTTTGAAACTGTTCAAATTCTGTATTAGCTTGCAACTCATGAATTGCAGGGAGCAGTTGATACAAATTTTTCATACTCAATTTCCTCCACTAAAGCATGTTTAAGTCTAGTTTTACATGATTACCACGTACTTTACAAACAGATTGTACCCTTTTTTATTATTTCACTATCACGAACACTTACACTTGTGAATATCCTGAATATAGAATCCCATGGAGGTCAAGACATGAAAAATTTTGATAAGTCCAATCCCCTTTCCTTAAATGGTTTGGAGGACTGGATGAAACAGTTTCTCGAAGACCCATATCTTTTAGATGATTATCAATTTCGAATTGATTTATTTGAAACACAAAATGAGTATATCATCGAGGCTGAACTATCAGGTTATCAGCCCGATCAGATTCAGTTAAATGTCCAGGACGATGCATTCCACATTAAATTAACAGATTGCGAAAATCCTCCAAATGACAAAGTATTAACAGAAAGAGTTGTGACCCTTCCTTTCGAATTAGAAAAAAAGAAGATAGAAGCACTATTTCGAAATGAAATACTCGAAATTTATATCAAAAAGAACGAAAAACGGAAAAAAAAGAAAAGCAAAATTAAAATAAAGGTCCTGTGAAAGCTACAGGACCCTTTCTTGTTTTATTTACGTTCATAATTCGTGATTGACGTTCCAGGAAAATAAAATTGTATAATCTCCTCATAGTTTTTACCTTTATCACCCATTATACTTGCTCCCCATTGACTCATCCCTACACCATGCCCGTATCCTCTGCCACGCATCACATATTTCTTATCATCTGAATCAAGTGAGTCTATATAATAGCTCTTAAAAATAGTACCGCCAATCATTGGTCGTATTCGATTTAAATTCACATCTTGAAGGGCAACTTTTCCTAAAAGGATCGTACCATCAATTAATCGTTGTAAAAATTCCACTTCAATTGAACCCGTCATAGAACGTTTTGAGTTAAATTTCTTTGGATTCACCTCGAATTTAGGAATCGAAAGGATGACTATCTCTCCTGGGTAACCTTGACGATTTATTGATCTTTTCATGGCAGCTGCTATCTCTTTATCTTTTTCCTGTAACCCATCAAATCCATCAATAGAATCCCAATCTATGTCTTCTAGATATATTTGTGTTTTCGACAAAGTAAATTCCCACGGGTGGACTGGATCAAACGGATCTTCTTTAATTGGATAGAATGACCTACTTTTCCCTCCCCACACATTTTTATTATTCTCGGTCATACCACCATTACTTGCTGAATAAAAAGCATCAATTAATTTATTTTTAAAAGTAATAACTTGACCCCTTGTAGCTTCAACAGCTTGAGTGGTACGTACATTCCAAGCATATCCCCCATACACCTGATAGAAAGTCGTATCATCCATGTCTTCTTTCATATGGGAAACGGCATATGTTCTTGCTGCTAAGGCTTGGGCCTTTAATGCTTCAATATTCCATGAGGAAAACACTTCTAGTGGAACAACCCCTTTTAAATAATCTTCCAAAGGGAGCTGATTAACAGGACGCACATTTTGATTATTTTCCAATTGAAATTCCATTGCACCTAAATATGGTCGTTCATTAATATAGACACGGTGATTCTCATCATAGTTTCGGGGGATCAATAAAAAGCTAGGGTCTACTTGTTGATTGACTTCTCCTCCTCTAAGATACAGATTCCCTTTATTGACATATAACCGGTAGTTCACTCCTTCTTGTAATGTTAGTGTCGGATCTATAGTGAAATAATCTCCTGTGATGCGCATCTGAATTTCATTCGTATCCCCGACAAAATTTTCAAGACGAACACGTACTAATTCTTCGGCACTCCCCTGATATAGATCGAATGCAAATAAAAACATACAAGTAAAAAATAGTATTTTTTTCATATCTGTATTTTTCCCAATCACAAAGAATAATATGAAGTCTTATCTGCCACGCAAATTTCATATAAAAAGAGGTTTTCTTTCTTTTAAAAAACTTATCAGTTAAGGTATAATGAAGCATTGAGGTGAACTATTCATGCAGTGGGAATTAACTGGTTGGTTTTTATGGTTTATATTGATATGGGTATTCTTATTTATTACACTTCTTGCAATTGGTGGCTTTTTTATGTTCCGAAAGTTTTTGAAAAAGCTTCCAAAGGAGGATGGAAAGTCTGATTTAGATTGGCAGGATTATTACATAGAAGAAACACGTCATTTGTGGCCAAATGAGCAGAAGGCGTTATTAGAGGATTTAGTTAAACCAGTTCCAGAGCTTTTTCGTGATGTTGCTAGACAAAAAATCGCTGGAAAAATTGGTGAGTTGGCTCTAACTGAAAAAGCAAAACAGATTTCACAAGATTTGGTGGTTAGAGGTTATATCATAGCCACACCGAAACGGGACCATAAATTCCTATTAAAAACATTAAAAGAAAAACAAATAGACGTCACTCCTTATAAAGAATTATTTTAGATTATAAAGAAAGAAACCTCGGTAATGTCTGCCGAGGTTTCTTCTTTATAATGATGAGGCAAGCCTTTTATATTTTACATACATCGCAATTCGCCACGGAACAATCATGGCAAAAGCAAGAATCCAAAACATTCCACTCAATTCTCCGAAATCAATTGATGTACTTAATACCGATTTTAAAACAATCCGAATGACCAATAACCCTACTAAAATATATATAAACGCCTTTGAACGTTTCATATATATATCATTTTCCCTTATTTCAAATGATGAGGTTTTGATTAACAGGATTGAAAAAAGCATTCCTACCACAACGGCCTCTAAGACCTCAAGTGGTGTCACGCGAAACATTGGATGGACAAACATAAGTGCGCCTGTGCTCATGAAAACAGGAGGCAATATAATTTTTTTAACAGAAGCGGGTTTTTGGGCAGATTTTGCTCTTAGAAAGGTTACGAAAATCGCCATCATAATTGCGACAATGGAAGATGCAATAACCAAATAAATCAGTCCTTTTTATGAATCGTCTAGAAATTCCACTTATAGCAAATGAAACCCACTTAAGACGATTAATCTTAAATGGGTTTATATCTAATTTAACAATCTATTAACCGCCTCTACAACCCGACTAGCATCAAAAGGCTTTACAAGATAATCTTTAGCTCCAGCTGAGATTGCATCAACGACCATTTTTTGCTGACCCATGGCAGAACACATAATAATACATGCTTTTGGATCAATTTCCTTGATTCTTTTGACAGCTTCAATGCCATTCATTTCAGGCATTGTGATATCCATTGTGACTAGGTCCGGATTAGTCTCTTTATATTTTTCAACTGCCTCAATACCATTTACAGCCTCTGAAACAACCTCATGACCAGCTTTAACAAATATATCTGTGAGAGTAAGTCTCATAAATTTAGCATCATCAACAACTAGAATTCTAGCCACTATTCTGGTCCTCCTTAAACTACTTCATAAGTAGCTACTTCGACTAAAAACCAGTAAATCCTCCAAAAATAGCGGTTGCGTACGCAATTATTTTTGTCATCCAGTCAAAATAAAGAACAACACCCATAATAATCATTGCATATCCGCCGATTTTTACAATCTTTATGCTGTTTTTGCGAATCCATTGTAAACGTCCGATGAAAAATGAAAGGACAAGAAATGGAATAGAGAATCCTAATGAGTATAATACCATATACAACATTGCAGAATCCGGATTTGTACCTGCAAGTGCAATAACCGACATTAAAATAGGGCCCATACATGGTGTCCAACCCGCTGCAAATGCCATTCCGATAAAAATCGATCCAACATAACCCGCAGGTCGATTCTTAAACTCAATTTTGCGGTCTTTCATTAAGAATCCAGGCCGTATGATCCCAAGCACAACAAGACCAAAGAATATAATGAGAATTGCACCAATTTGACGAATTAAGTCCTTATAGTCACTGAAGATTTGTCCTACATAAGATGTCCCAAAACCAAGCATAACGAAAATAATCGAGAATCCAATTAAAAAGAAAATGGTATGTAAAATACTCCGTCTTTGCAACATTGCATTATCAGATTTCAATTCACTTACTGATGCACCCGTTATATAGGATAAAAATGCTGGATATAACGGTAAACAACATGGTGAAATAAAGGATAAAAATCCTGCACCAAAAGCAAGAAATGCATTAACATCTGCCATTTTAACAACTCCTAATTCGTTCATCAATATCATTCTAGCAAAAATACTCCAGTAATCATAATTTTTAATATGAACGTTTTGTGTCATAGCACTATTCTAATGTTGAATATATTTCCAAATAAGTTATTTACCATTGATTTACCATTATATGTTATACTATAAAAAACTCGTCCATGACGGAGCCTACTAACAAATGAGAGGGTTATTCCTGTGTCTAAAGAACAACTTCTACTTAAAATTGAACAAAAAAGAACTGAGCTGGTTGAAATTGTCTTGAAACACGGTTTTACAGCAACACCTACCATTAAAGTAAGTCAAGATTTAGACAATCTATTAAATCAATATAATACTGGTAAATCGGAAAAAAGCCTTTCAAACTAATGAAAGGCTTTTTACATAACAGCATTTTCGACATGATCCACACTGCCATTCTGGAGTAAATACATTTTATAATATAACCCCTTTTGGGCTAGCAATTCTTTGTGCGTTCCCCTTTCTATAATTTCCCCTTGATGTAATACCAAGATTAGATTCGCGTCTTGAATTGTTGACAATCGATGAGCAATTGCGATTGTCGTTCTACCCCTCCTCATTTTTTCGAGTGCCTTTTGAATCTCTTCCTCAGTTTCTGTATCGATGTTTGCAGTCGCTTCATCCAAGACCAATATTTTAGGATTCGTTACAATGGCCCTTGCAAACGCTAGAAGCTGCCTTTGACCACTTGAAAAAGTTGATCCTCGCTCTACTACCTGAAAATCATATCCACCTTCTAGTTTTTTTATAAAACTATCCGCTTGAACAAATTTTGCTGCTTCTTCGATGTCGTGATCGGTAATATCCGGATTATGTAAACGAAGATTGTCTTTAATGGTTCCGACAAATAAAAATGGATCTTGAAGCACTAAGCCCATTTTTTGACGAAGTTCATTATTCTCATAAGAGATAATAGAATGTCCATCGATTAATATCTCTCCACGTTCAATATCATAAAACCTCATTAATAAATTAATAATCGAACTCTTCCCACTACCAGTATGACCAACAAGAGCAACAGTTTCGCCTTGTTTTGCTGTAAAAGAGATATTTTTTAATACATCTCGTTTTCCATCATAAGAAAAGCTAACATTTTTAAATTCAATTTCTCCTTTTTGGACTGATGGATTGTCGTTACCAATTGTTTGTGGTGCAAGCTCATCATGATCGAGAAGTTCAAATACTCGGCCAGATGCAACAACTGCTTGTTGCAGCAAAGATAAACGCATCATCATATTATTTACTGGTTCAAAAAATCGTTCAAGATAATTTACAAATGCATAAAGTACACCAATTTCAATCGGACTCTCAAGAGATGAAATACCGAAAAAGCTAAGCACCATAATTATTGTCACGATATAAATGAAATCAACTGCCGGTCTCAGTAACAAACCATCTAGCTTAATATTTTTTATTCCCGCTTGATAATGCGCATCATTGATTTCAGCAAACTCCTGTCGTAGTCTTTTCTCTTGTCGGAACACCTGAATAATAGCCATACCTTGGAGTGATTCATTAAGCTTTGCATTTAACTGACTAAGTCGTTCTCGCATATCGTGGTAGTATTTAGAACTGAATTTGCGATAAGTTTGCATTAATATAAACAGAATTGGAATTAATAGTAAGCAAACTAGAGCAAGTTGGACATTAAGATAAAACATTGCAATAAAAATTCCAATTAAAAAGACACCGTTTTGTACAAAAGTCGCAACAACCTCTACAAACATATCCTTGATTGCCTCTGTATCATTCGTAACCCTAGAAACAATACTGCCACCTGGTGTTTTATCAAAATACTTTAATCCAAGTTTGTGGACCTTTGAAAATACCTCAATTCTCATTTCGCGAATAATTTTCAATGCGATCTCTTGAAATTTTACCAATTGAAAATATTGAAGTATGACCTTTGTAAAATGAATTAAAAGGTAAATCGCTCCCAAAAAGATTAAAGGTTGAATAGGTAAATGTCTTGGTGTTAAATAATCATCTATGAAAATTTTTATTAATATCGGACCAACAATGTCCGCAATCGTTGCAAGTAATAGCAACAAGAATGCAATTATAAACTCCCGTGTATGCGTTTTCGTATAAGAAAGCAGTCTTATTAAAGCAGCCCTTTGGTCTTTTTTTGTCATTTTGTTCATATTTCTACCCTCCATGCTCAACAAGAGATTCAAGCTGCTGACGATGATACATATCACGATACCATCCTTCATCCTCCATAAGCTCATCATGTGTACCATGCTGAGCTATCCTGCCATTCTCTATGACAAGAATTTGGTTGGCGTGCTGAATCGCACTTAAACGATGAGATGTGATTATGGTTGTTTTTCCTTGTCGATTTTCTCGTAAAGCACGCAAAATTTCCTCTTCTGTTTTAGCATCAACTGCAGATAATGAATCATCTAGAATTAGTATTTCTGGGTTCATTATGAGTGCTCTAGCTATTGAAATACGTTGCTTTTGTCCTCCTGATAAAGACACCCCGCGTTCGCCAACAACCGTTTCATATCCGTCAGTAAACTGCAATATATCATCATGGATATTTGCAGTCTTTGCTGCTTCGAAAATTTCATTTATTGAGGCATCCGGTTTTGCAAAGGCAATATTATCTGCGACGGTTGCCGAGAAAAGAAAATGATCCTGCGGAACATACCCAATACTTTTTCGTAAGGCATCTAGCGTATACCCTTTTATCTCTTTTTCGCCTATTATTATGTTACCCTCATAACCTTCTATTTCACGAATTAATAGTTTCAACAATGTCGTTTTTCCTGCACCCGTTTTTCCAACAATACCAAGTGTTTGGCCTTGTCTTAAGTGAAAATAGATTTCTTTAAGTGTCTGTTTTTGTTCTCCAGGATATGCAAATTTTGAAATCGAATATACGACATCACCTGATGGGGTCGTCTCACTCGAATTCTCACAATCTTTTATTTCCATAGGCTCAGCCAAGAGCTTTGAAACCCGGTCATAAGATGCTCTTCCGCGCTCAACTATATTAAATAGCCACCCGAAAGCTAGTAGTGGCCAAATTAAAAGTCCTAAGTATGTTGTAAAAGTGACCAACTCCCCTAGTGTCATTTCACCAGATAGCACATACCTTGAACCAAACACAAGTGCTAGAAAGAAAGAAATGCCTACAATTAATGAAATCGTTGGATCATAAAGGGCATCAACCTTTGCTACGGAAAGATTATTTTGAACAACATCATCAGACTGCTTACGAAAGACATTTGTATCCTCTTCTTCCTGCCCGAATGTTTTAATGACCTTTATTCCACTAATACTTTCTTGTACTTTATCATTAAGACTAGAAAAAGCTTCCTGCGCCTTATGAAAACGTCTATGTAACAGAGTTCCATAATAATTCGTAGAGAGAGCCATAAACGGCAATGGTATGAGACAAATTAAAGTTAGCTTCCAATTTATTGTAAATGCCATCGTCAATAACACAAACCCACCTGTTGCAAGCGAGTCGACTAAGGTAAGGACACCTGATCCCGCTGTTTGTTGAATCGCTTGCAAATCATTTGTGGAATGTGCCATCAAGTCACCAATTCTTCTTTTCTGGAAAAATCCTTGCGACATCTTCGTAAAATGTTCATACAAACGGTTCCTAAGTAATCTTGCTAATTTGACAGATGAGCCAAAAATCATAATTCTCCAAAAGAATCGAACGATATAAACGGTACACGCAGTTGCTAACAAAATAGCTAACCACTTATATAAGATTTCTTTTGTTAGTGTACCTTGTGCAATAAAATCAACCGTCATCCCAATTACTTTTGGTGGAACTAGTTCCAATAAAGCAACAATCATTAATAAAATAATACCAGTAATGTAAGACTTTTTTTCCTGTTTAAAAAACCACATTAATTCTTTAAAGATTTTCATCCTATTATCCTCCGAAAGACGAAATAAGTGCCATAATAGTTTACCAAATTTTTAGAATTCTAGGAAGGTGCTTCCAAGCTTTAAGTGATAAATAAGTGTAAAATATTCTATTTCCTTAAAAGTTTTACTATAATGGGTTTAGAGAAAAAATGAGGTGAATATTCATGATTAAATACAAGGAGCTTCATCATGTGAGTTTAACGGTAACGAATCTTGAAAAGGCAAAAGACTTTTACAGCAATATTCTATGTTTGAACGAGATTGAACGTCCTAATTTTGATTTCCCTGGTGCCTGGTATGAAATTGGAAACCAGCAGTTACATCTAATTTACCTACCGGAATCTCAAACGATTCGAAAGGATAAAAGTATAAGTAGTCGCGAAGGACATTTTGCACTAAGAGTTGAAAACTACTATGACACATTAAATTGGTTATCAATCAATAATGTGACCGTCCTAGAAAAACCGGATAGCGTCAGTGGTTTTGCGCAAATCTTTTGTGCGGATCCCGATGGAAATTTAATCGAGCTTAACGTAGATCAAATGGAATTATAAGAACGAATACAAAAAAGCCACTTTTCCAGTGAAATTCTCACTAGAGAAATGGCTTTTTATGGTAGTAGAATGCATATTTGTCCAAGTTTTTATTGCTTGTCCATTTGACCGTTCATTGCTTTTAGCATTTGATTGATCTTCTTTTGTGATGGTTTTTGACCCATTTGCATCATCATTACTTTTAGCATTTGCTCATTGATTGGTGGATTTTTCTTCAAGTAATTCATCATGTATTTACGTGCAATAAAAAATCCTAATGCAACGCCACCAAGTAAAGCTACCACGATTAGTAAGATAGCTAACCACATTTGCATAAAAAAACTTCCTCCTTCATGTTGTCTCATTACAGTGTACTAAACCATTAGCTATTATACAATATTTGTTTTATGTTTTCCTAGCTTTTATACAAACTTTCTTTCTTTAATCGGGTTTAACCACCCATATTTGTTTGCTTTAAAATCCATTGCTAGGAAACAACGATCATATTTACGAAGGATTTCAAAAAATGCCGTCTCAGCTTCATAGCTTCCTGTAGACTCTAAATGGATGTAATCATTATGTATCGTTAGTTTTGCAAAGCTATTAAATTCATTCCATTCGAGAGTGTGCATATGACTTTGACGACTATAATAAGAATAATGAGCAAGGCTTCCTTCAATTTTTTGGTGGATACGTAATGAAGGAATCGTCCTTGTAATAAATTCAATTTGCTTATTGAGTATTTCTTTCCGCTCATATTTAGCTTGGTTATGCTCTAAAAATAAATGATAGATTAGTGATTCCCGTCCAAAGTAATGAGTTGCAAATTCTTCTTCTATTAAATAAATGTGGTATTCTCTCATACTCTTTCCTCCTAATACTACCTATTAAGAATAGTATATTCGAAAGAGTCTGTGATTTTTGTCTGACGTTGGAGTAAGAATCGTCTAGTTTTGTCGAAACTTTTGTTTATGTAGTACAGGGGCCCGAATCGACCCCTATTTTTTATTAAAGCAGTTGTTTTACACGGCTTACTACATTTTCAACTGAGAAACCATATTCCTTCAGTACGATTTCACCAGGAGCTGAAGCACCAAACTCATGGATACCAAGTATATCTCCCTCATCACCCGTATATCTTTCCCAACCAAGTGGTGTTGCCATTTCAATCGCTAAACGTTTTTTCACATTCGGAGGAATAACCGACTCTTTGTATTCTTTTGACTGTGCCTCGAAACGGTCCCATGAAGGCATACTTATAACGGACACCTCAATATTTTCACTAGCGAGTTGTTTTTGTGCCTCAACTGCTAGACTAACCTCCGATCCTGTTGCTAATAGAAGAGCTGCTGGCTGTCCAGATTTTGCAGGTGATAGAACATAAGCACCTTTCTGAACACCTTCATAAGCTTTCTCGGCTGTTCCTTCTAATGTTGGCAGGTTTTGTCTCGTTAAAATGAGAGCTGTAGGAATTTCTTTCGATTCAATAGCCGTTCTCCATGCAGCTGCCGTTTCATTTCCATCCGCTGGTCGAATGACAGACAAATTTGGCATTGCTCGTAATGCTGGTAATTGTTCTACAGGCTCGTGTGTTGGTCCATCTTCTCCAACCGCGATACTATCGTGAGTAAATACATAGGTTACAGGAACTTTCATTAAAGCAGCTAATCGAATGGCAGGTCGTAAGTAATCGGAGAATACAAAGAATGTTCCCCCATATACCTTCACACCGCCATGAAGAGCCATCCCATTTAAAGCAGCACCCATTGCGAACTCACGTACTCCAAACCATATATTCCGACCACTGTAATCCTTAGGCATAAAGTCAGCAGCACCATTAATCATTGTTTTATTTGATCCCGCTAAATCAGCTGAACCGCCAAAGAATTGCGGTACACTCTTTGCTATTGCATTTAATGCTTCACCAGAAGATGCTCGGGTTGCTAGCTTCTTACCCACCTCATAAACTGGTAGCGTGTTCTCCCAGCCATCAGGAAGTCTACCCTCTATTGCCATTTCTAACTGCTTCCCGAGTTCTGGGTTAGTCTCCTTGTATCGACTGAACATTTGATTCCATTCTTGTTCACTTTGTTCACCATTTCTTTTTACTGTTTCCTCAAAATGAGTATAGACCTCACTTGGAATGTGAAAATCATTTTCAAACGTCCAGTTATACGCTTCCTTCGTTAATTTTAATTCATCGGCTCCCAATGGTTCACCGTGTGCCTTTGACTTTCCAGCTCGGTTTGGAGAACCATAACCAATTGTCGTTCGAACTTCAATGAGAGCTGGACGTGCTAAATCTCCTTTAGCCTCCTCAATCGCTTTATCAATCGCTTCTACATCATTCCCATCCTCAACACGTAGATATTGCCAGCCATAGGACTTATACCTTTGTTCGATAGATTCTGAAAACGCTTGATTAAGATCACCATCAAGGGAAATATCATTAGAATCATACAAAACAATTAGTCGACCTAATTTTAGATGTCCTGCTAATGATGAAGCCTCACCTGATACACCTTCCATCAGGTCACCATCACCACAAATGGCATATGTATAATGGTTAACAATTTCAATTGAGTCATTATTATAGACACCCGCTAAATGGCGTTCTGCCATCGCCATTCCAACAGCCATAGCAATACCTTGGCCGAGTGGGCCAGTAGTTGCATCGACACCTGCCGTGTGGCCATACTCAGGATGCCCAGGGGTCTTACTGCCCCATTGGCGAAACTGCTTTAAGTCATCAATTGTTAAGTCGTAACCAGATAGGTGTAACATACTGTACAATAATGCAGAGCCGTGTCCCGCAGATAAAACAAATCGATCACGGTTGAACCAATGTGGGTTTTTCGGGTTATGTTTCATATGTCGAGTCCATAAAGCATATGTCATGGGTGCTGCTCCCATTGGCATACCTGGGTGTCCTGAATTTGCCTTTTCAACAGCATCAATAGAAAGTGTTCGAATTGACGCTATCGACAAGTCTGTTAGTGATTGTGTCATAAAAATAAACATCCTTTCAAGAGTTTCTAACGAACTAACATAAAACATAGCAGTTCTTCATTGATAGTATGCACAAAAAAAAAGAATACATAGAAATCTATGTATTCTTTATTAATGCAATCTTTTCCGCTTACTATTTTTCAGTTTTTCTGGGGTTACATCATTACCCTCTGGATCAACAACTTTTACAGAATGTAATGTATTAGTCATTGAACTTCTAAAAACACGTAGGTACTCTTGTCTAAGCTCTTGCTGTTCTTCTTTTTCTTTATCCGTAAGACCAACTGTCTTCGCTTTTTTTGCAAGAGCATTGATCCGATTGATTTTATCTTTTGAAAGCATAATTATTACTCCTTGTTTATTCTTTTCTAAATCATAGTTCATAGTACTAGATGAAAAGATATTTTACAAGTCATCCACATTACGCATTTAGCTTGCACTAATAATAACCATTCCCATACTTAATAAAAC
>Ga0182742_1001565_pt1 | contig 28500 bp, 31 predicted proteins | sample eDN5th37CBELigMG_FD_128880 | JGI IMG/M metagenome (GOLD analysis project Ga0182742, IMG submission 128880) | Enriched Miracle-Growth compost microbial communities from Emeryville, California, USA - eDNA 5th pass 37_C BE-Lig MG (version 2)... ...
TGATCAGCTAAGGCCAAATCTCTAGCCTCATCACGAGGATATTTGTCTAAATCTTCATTTGGTCCAAATTGCATTGGATTAACAAAAATACTTAACACTACACAATCATTTTCTTCTCTTGCCTTACGTAATAAGCTAGCATGACCATCATGTAAAAAACCCATCGTTGGTACAAAACCGATTTGCTTTCCGCTTTTTTTAACATCTAAAATGGCTTGCTTAAGCTGCTCCTTAGTTCTACAAATAATCATGTTCTTCCCCCATTATCTGTCTTGACCATAGATGGCTTGTTGATTTTCCTCTTGGATAAAGCTATGCTTCTGTTCTGGGAATGATAAGCTTTTAACATCTTGTACATAAGCTTGAATAGCTTCAGTTACTACCTGTCCAATATTTGCATAGGACTTAACAAATTTTTTAGGGTATGCATCTGGTTCATATTGCAATAAATCATGGAAAACAAGCACTTGTCCATCACAATCAATACCAGCACCAATGCCGATTGTAGGAATTGTGAGCTGAGATGTAATATAACGTGCTGCTGACGCTTCAACAAGCTCAAGTACTACTGCAAAAGCACCTGCTTCTTCAAGTGCTTTAGCTTCGTTTAATAAACGCTCAGCATCCTCTCTTGTTTTTCCTTGGACTCGATAACCACTTAATTGATTCACCGATTGTGGCGTTAAGCCGATATGCCCCATTACTGGAATACCTGCCTGAACTAAAGCTTTTACATGTTCCTTAATTTCTACTCCACCTTCAAGCTTTAAAGCTTGAACTTGACCATGCTGCATAATTTTAGCAGCGTTAAGTAATGTTTGCTCGATAGATACGCCATATGTCATAAAAGGCATATCTGCAACGATAAATGTATGTTTTGCACCTCTTGATACTGCTTTAGAATGATATACAATATCCTCAAGTGTAACCGGAAGTGTAGTTTCGTAGCCTAATACAACATTACCCAAAGAATCGCCGACTAATATACAGTCAATTCCACCTAGTTCAGCTAATCTTGCTGCGGTATAATCATACGCAGTGATGACAGAGATAGGTTGTTTTTCTTGCTTCATCTTTTTAAATGTTGCGATTGAAAGTCTTTTTTTCATAATTTTCGCTCCTTTTAATAATTAAGACGCAAAAAAACCTTTTTACGAAATGGTTAAAATTCGCAAAAAAGGCCCTAAACTTTAAAGGAAACGATATTACCATGCTTCCTTCTGTCTCGGTCCTACTGGCTCAGAGCAGAGTTTGCATTCTTATTATTACTATTGCTCTTTTTAATCATTTACATTAGTGCAGTTTCTACCTGAATACTGCCTAACAGATTAATTTTATCAGAAAAAAAGAAGGACGTAAACGAGAATCATTTACGTACTTCACCAATTTCTGCTGCAAATATTTTTTCTTCCTTACCATCCTTATGCCTAACCCATAATGCACCGCTATCATCTAGTTTAAATGGTGTAGCATAAAAGATATGGTCACCTTGTTTAATTTTCTTTAATGCACCAAAGCCATCAGCATAAGCTTCCCATTTAATTGCAATTGCAGAAAAGCCATACTTTTCAAATTCATAAAGTAACTTATCAAAACGCTGATAAAATTCGATTAAAAATTGAGTGCGATCAATAATTTTATCTGCTTCAATTCGTAATGAGGTTGCTAGCTCCTTTAGCTCTTCAGGGAAGTCATCCTGAGATAAATTAACATTTATCCCTATACCAGCAATGACATATTTTAGCCTTTGTTCCTCAGCAACAGATTCCAACAATATCCCGCTACATTTTTTTCCGTTAATGAGTACATCGTTTGGCCATTTAATTGTGGCGGGTAATTCCAAATACTGTCTTAAGGTTTCACATAATGCAACTGCAACTAGCAAGGTGAGCTGTGGGGCAAATTGAATGGATACATTCGGACGTAATATAAAGCTCATCCATAAACCTTTTCCATACGGTGAATGCCAAATTCTACCTAGTCTTCCTTTACCATGATGTTGTTGTTCAGCAATGATAAGTGTTCCTTGCTCTAAACCCTTCTCAGCAAAATGCTTAGCCTCAGTTTGTGTTGATTCAACTTGATTTCTATAGCTAATATTTATATTAAACATTTTAAACTTTACATTTTTTAATTGCTCAACTGCTATCGGCTCAGGCTCAAAGCTTAATTGATATCCAAGCTTCCCGTTTGCTTTTATTTCATAGCCTTGGGTCTGTAGCTTCTTAATATGCTTCCATATAGCTGTTCGACTAATATTTAACTGTTGGCTTAAAATTTCTCCAGATCGTGATTCGTTTTTATATTTTTTCAATTCATTCAATAAAAGTTGTGAATAATCTGGTTTCATGCTAACACTCCATCATTTTGTAATTGATAAGCAAAAGCCATTAATTGCTCTTCCTCATTCTCAACAATTTGTAAATTTACCGCAAAGATTAGCAAGTGTAGTAATTGCTTAAGCCATGGTCCAGCCTCTTTATTCAAGCTCTGAATCAATTGCTTTCCTGTGAGTTTCAATTTTTTTAGCTTTGTTACGATTTGGCGTTGCTCTATTTGCTTCATGCTGTTCTGTAAATGCTGCAATCCGCATGTGAATAATATCTGCTCAAACTCAAGTAATAACTCTGGATAATATAGTAGCTGTTCTTGCCAATACATTTTCGTTATTAATTTAACTTTATCTATGTCATTTATTAAGGTCAAATCTTGTTTAGACAAAACCCTATACATGTTTAAATAGTCCTTGTAATGCTTGAAATACTCTGCACTATCATATTGAGCGGCATCAGTAGCAAGCCAAAATCTTAACCACTCAATAAACAATACTATTTTAAAACTGTATTTTTTTGAAAATACTAAAGCAATAAAGTCAGCTTTAATATCTTCAATTGATAATGGTGAATAGGCATATAATATGACCCAAAACATATATTCCTGAGAAATCGTTTGCTTTAATAATGGCGTCTCGTTATGAAACCAATGGTGTAGCGTCTTACTTATGCTAAGCTTTTTCTTAGTAAAATTCAGCAATTCTGATTGATAGAGCAGCTCTAAATCCTCTATACAGTTAATGGAGCTTAGAAGCTTAAACATTTCCTGCTGTATTCGTTCCATAGATATATAGCTTAATAATGGCCTTAGCTCAATAAGAGCATCCCAAAGTGCTTCATCGCATTTTAACTTATATATGGTTGCAAAGCGAATGGCTCTAACCATTCTTAGGGCATCCTCTTTGAATCTTAAGCATGGATCACCTACTGCGACCAACATTCGGTTATGTAACGCTTCAATACCGTTAAAATAATCAACAACAAACCCCTGCTTGTTAATCGCCATAGCATTCATCGTAAAATCTCTTCTAGCTAAATCCGATTTTAACTCATGCACAAAATGAACCTGCTCTGGCCGACGATAATCGGTATAGTCAGATTCTACCCTAAATGTCGTAACTTCATAATTAATATGCTGATGAACTATCGTTACTGTGCCATGCTGCAAGCCTGTTGCAAAACCTTTTGGGAATAAAGATAAAGTTTGTTCAGGACGGGCATTTGTTGCTATATCAACATCGTGTATTTCACGCCCAAGAAGCACGTCTCTTACCGCACCACCTACAAAATATGCTGAATAGCCTGCTTCTACTAATGTATCAACAATATATAATGCTTCCTTTAAAATTGGATGTTTTGCAAAGTCGATTTGCATAGACACACCTCATATTAATCACATAGAGTAGTATCAAACGTTTCTAACTCATTTTCTATACCTAATATTTGATAATATAGTCTTTCGTACTCATATGTAATTTTAAAATTACAAAATTGCTTTACTGCACGCTCAGCACATGCCTGTTTAAACTGACGATGTAAGTTTTCATCACTAAGTAAATCAACTGCAAAAGCAGCCATTGATGCCGTATCACCAATAGGTGCCAAAAATCCAGTCTCTCCATGTGTAACAAGCTCAGGAATACCTCCCGCTGTTGAACCAATAGTAGGGACGCCACATGCCATTGCTTCTAAGGCAACTAATCCAAAGCTTTCTTTTTCTGAAGGTAGCAATAAGACGTCTGCTAATGAGATAATTTGAGTAACATCCTCTTGTTTACCTAAAAACATCACCTTATCACTTAAGCCTAGATCATCAATTTTTTGCTGAATTTTAGCAAGCTCAGGACCTTCACCAACAAGAAGTAGCTTAGCTTTAATTCTACTTTGAACACGTGCAAAAATATCTACGACATCGGATACACGTTTTACAGGTCTAAAGTTTGAAATGTGCATTAATATTTTTTCATCAGTATTAGCATATTCGTGACGATAGCTACTCACATCCTGAGGACGATAAACTCGCTTATCAACAAAGTTATACATCAACTCAATTTGTCTTTCGATATCTAAAACAGCCTTTGTTTCATTAATCAAATCCTGTGACACTGCCGTAACGGCATCACTTTCATTTATCGCTAGTCTTATTAAATCTTTTAGAGATTCATCGTGCCCTAACACCGTAATATCCGTGCCATGTAATGTAGTAACTGTTTTTATGTTATGATTTAACATTTGCTTTGCTAAGTATGCACATACGGCATGCGGGACAGCATAATGTACGTGTAATATATCAAGTTCCTGCATTTTTGCAACCTGTGCCATTTTAGAAGCTAAATTTAAATCATAGGGTGGATATCTAAACACGTAGTAATTGTTAACTTCTACTTCGTGGAAAAAAATATTTTTATGAAACTTTCCTAAACGAAACGGAACGGTATGTGTTATAAAATGAATTTCATGTCCTTTTTCAGCAAGTAGCTTACCTAATTCAGTCGCTACAACACCTGAACCACCAAGCGTTGGGTAACAGGTTATACCGATTTTTAATTTTCGTCCCAATAAAACGCCTCCTTAATGTATAAAGCTAGAAGTTATTTATTACAGATACATTAATATTACGATGTAAATAATGACACGACATGTGGTTTTTTAGTAGTAAAGCCCTCGGCGTACTGGCTATCCTTTAAATACTGTGCTAATAGCATATCTCTTGCCTTCACTCTTTCAATATACTGTCTCGTTAATGGAGTAGAAACACTGTCCTTGTCTGCACTTAAATCAAATTGTGAGCGATATGCAAGCAAAGACTGCTCCTTTATATCCCAAAACTGTGACACATCAATCATTAAAGTAGGTTTATCAATATCATTTATGTAATAATAATATACTTTTGGTACATCCCAAGCAGCTAGCTCGGGCATATATTTACGTAGCTTAGCATTGAACAGCGCTTCTTCAAGTAAACGGCTAGCCTGGACATGATCAGGATGTCTATCAATCCAATATGGAATAAAAACGATAGACGGCTGGTAGGTACGAATTTCTCGCACGATTGCATCCATATTATCTTGACAGATGGCTAAATTTCTATCAGGCAACCCTAAGCAAGTACGTACAGATAAACCAAGCACCGCAGAGGCAGAGGCAGCTTCATGCTGCCTTAGCTCAACGGTGCCATTGGATGACATTTCAGCCTTAGTTAAATCACATATCCCAACTCTGTACCCTTCTTTAACATGCTTAGCTATCGTTCCTGCCATTCCAATTTCTACATCATCTGGATGAGCACCAAACGCTAAAATGTCAAGCTTGGTCACATTATTCAACTCCTGGCTTATATTTGTTTACTAATTCTCTCCATGAAAAATCGCCACGATCTAATGCACGGACTAAAAGCTCTGCAGTTGCTATATTTGTTGCAACTGGAATACCTTGTACATCACATAAGCGAAGTAATGCAGTAATATCCGGCTCATGTGGCTGAGCCATTAATGGATCACGTAAGAAAATAATAAGGTCCATTTGATTTTCTGCTACTAACGCTCCAATTTGTTGGTCTCCACCAAGTGGTCCTGAACAAAATCTATGAATATTTAGTTCAGTTTGCTCCATAATTCTAGTACCTGTTGTACCAGTTGAATATAATCTATGTGGTTTAAAAACATTTTCGTAAGCAATTACGAAATTAACCATTTCATCTTTTTTGCGATCATGTGCGATAAATGCAATATCTAACATACAGTATCCCTCTTTTGTTCATTAGTATTAGCCCATAATGTGTTCAAAACCGTAAATCATACCTTCATATTCCATAACTTTTTTAACTGCAGTATTGACACCAGGCATATAACCAGCGCGTTCATATGAATCGTGCCTAATTTTCAATGTTTGACCTGCTCCACCAAATACTACTTCCTGTTGAGCAAATACACCAGGTAAACGGACACTATGAATTCTAAATCCATCGTAATAACCGCCACGTGCACCTTCAATCGTTTCGTGTTCGTTTGGATTTCCTTGTTTAAACTCTTTACGAGCCTGTGAAATAAGCTCAGCCGTTTTTATCGATGTACCAGATGGAGCGTCAAGCTTTTGATCACCATGATATTCGATAATTTCTACATGTGGCATATATTTTGCAGCTTCTTGCGCAAACTTCATCATTAATATTGCACCAATTGAAAAGTTAGGGGCAATAAGTCCACCAAGCTTATTTTGTTTACACAAAGCATCTAACTCTTCAATTTGCTCAGGTGTAAAGCCAGTAGTACCCATAACTGGGCGAACACCACTCTCAATTGCGAATTTAGCATGCTTATATGCTGCTTGTGGTACAGTAAAATCAACCATGACATCTGCTTGAGCAGATGCCAACGCTTCTTCTATCGTTGCAACTGCTTTAACTCCTACCTCATCAACACCAACTACTCTACCAATATCTTGACCTGTATGGGTAGGTGCTACTGCTGATACTAATTGTAGAGCTTGATCAGCTAAAACCATTTTTACAACCTCTTTACCCATGCGACCACTTGCACCAATAACGGAAACCTTTATTGTCATAAGTAAACACCCTTCATATTATGTAATATAGCTCTATTTAAGCTATGCTTTATCATTCTCAATCCTAGTCCAACGATTTGCATCACGTGTATTAAATTTATGCATCACTTTATTATGTGCCTCAGTCAAGTCAATTTGCAATGAATTTGCTAAGCAATTAACTACAAATAATATGTCACCTAATTCTAATTCAATTGAATTTTCAGCCTCATCAGCTTTTTTAGGCTTCTCGCCATATGTGTGGTTAACTTCTCGTGCAAGCTCTCCTACTTCCTCAGTAAGTCGTGCCAATAATCCTAGAGGACTAAAATATCCTTCTTTAAATTGCTTGATATACTGATCAACCTCACGCTGTATTTCAGCTAAAGATTTCTCACTCATACACTATCGTCCCTTCTAATGTAGACAATTAATCTCTTTATATGTTACCGTACAAACAGGCAGAAAACAATGTTTTTAAGTTCATTTAGTTAGGCATACTATCTGGAATGAATAAGTCAAAAGGAGTCAACGTTATGTCACAAAACTCAACAATTCAAATTAGACAACTATTTTTTATTGCAGTTGGGGCATTCTTTTATGCACTAGGCCTGCAATACTTCGTTGTTCCATATTCACTTATGGAAGGTGGAGTAACTGGTATAGCTGTTCTTCTGAATTATATTTTTAGTTTCCCACTCTCAATCACCACATTAGTCATTAATATACCTTTATTTTTAATTGGCTGGAAAGTACTTGGCGGTAAAAAAATGCTATTAACCATATATGGTTCTGTTATGCTCTCTGTTTTTTTAGCACTTATTGAATACGCTCAAAATAAAAGCTGGATCGTACCAATGGCAGATGGCTATGACGCCATATTAATAGTCCTTTATGCAGGGTTAACATTGGGAGCAGGATTAGGTATTGTGTTTCGTTATGGCGGCACAACAGGCGGTATTGATATTGTTGCAAGAATTATTAATCGTAGTCGTGGATATAGTATGGGACAAATCATATTAACCTTTGATTTTCTTATTATAGGTGCCTCACTATTCTTTATTTCATTTGATAAAATTTTATATACATTAGTCATGGTGTTTATCGCATCAAAAATCATTGACTTTATCCAAAACGGGGCATATTCAGGCAAGGCATTCTCTATTATTTCCGAGCACGGAGATGCAATCGCTAAACGCATATGTGAGGAGTTAGATCGAGGTGTAACCATTTATCCTGCCCAAGGAGCCTACTCTGGCAAAGCTAAAAATGTTGTGTATTGCGTCGTTTCAAGAGGAGAAACACATAAAATGAAGCAAATTATTAAGTCGATTGACCCTCGTGCATTCATCGTTATACATGATGTACAAGACGTACTAGGCGAAGGATTCAAAGAGGAAGAATAATTAAAAAAGGTAGAGCAAACCGTAAATATCGGATCGCTCTACCTTTTTTATAGTTTTTTAACGCCATATGGTGACTGCTTATACTTCCTGTAGCTTGTAAGAGATAGCACAATTGAGATGAGTAAGGTTAATAAGCATGCCAATTGTAATGGAAAATGTTGATTTTCTATAATAGGCTCAAATGAGACAGGGGAAGTGTTTTCAAACAACGCTAGTGTCGTTTGCTTAATACCAGCAATAGAATGCTCTAGCTCTTTATAATATTGCTGTTGTTCTGAATCAGAAGGTAATGTTAGCATAAACGCCTGTAAATCTACGACTCGAAATTGTAATTCCTCTAGTCGCGTTTTATTACCTACTAGCTGAGTAGCCAATGTTATTCTATTTAATTGATGCTCAAGTAAAGTCAGATTAGCTTGCATAGTCGAAGCGCGATAGGATGTTGGGCTTATAAAGGTGTTTTCCATCAAGCTTATTCGCTCAAGTAATAAAACCTCATATTCTCGCCAAGGTCCCTCATCACCCTGTAACATCGCATCACTAGCCAAAAACAAACGGTTAACCGTTTCCTTCCACTGCACAATATTTTGTTTATTTATAAGCTCTCGCTCTAAAACATTAAGCTCCTCCTCAAACAAATGGAAATGTTCAAATTGAGAGTTTAATATAGCGTAATTAGCTTTAATATGTAATTTTATAGGCTGAAGCTGATTATAGACAGCAATTTTATTCGCATCCTTACTTAAGCCATATAGCTCAACCATAAGATCATTTAATTTTTTTACAGATTGATCAGCATGATGACCAGGAACATGATCAGCTTGTACATCATGATTAGGATTAATAAGCAGCAATGAGATTAAACTAAGTAATGCTAGTCCAATATAAAACAACGTTTTTTTGTTCATAGAAATCCCCCCATACTATACATATGGAGGGAACTATAATTTTATGCTTCTTTCTTTTTTAATATCATCATAAATGGCACAATAAAGGATAGAGTTGATAGAGCATATGTAAATAGCTTAACCGCATTTACTTGATTATGTAATGTAGTTGGTAGCCATGGATAAATGGAAAACGTATAATCCATCGTATCGTTTAGAAGTAGCCATGCAAAGGCTAGCGCTAAAGTTGTCTTCATAACTTTGAAAAATCTAATATAAAGTAAAACCTCAATCGCCATAGCCAAGTGAGACGCCATTAGCATGTAGCTTTGCCATGTTAGTGTGTCTCCTTCAATTGCTCCCCATATAATAATGGCAGTAGCCCAAATCCCATACTTAATAGAACACACTACCGCTAATGCTTCTATTATCGATCTGCTCCATTTAATAAACCCACGATGTACTGGTGGTGGGAATAATAGATACAGTAGGGCTAAAGTGAAAAATAAACTGGCAGTAGGTGAATCGGGTACAAAAGGAATCATCCAGCCCGCCTTTACTTCAACCGTCCACCTAAGCTGAGCATCGTACCATATGTAGCCATAGATTGTTCCAAGAAGATTACATACAAATAAAAGCCATAAAAAAGAACGATTTAATAGAAATGACTTACTGAAAAAAAATGATACGTTCATTGTCCCATCCTCTCAAAAAAGCCTGACCTTATAATATAAGGTCAGGCTTTACACATTTTTATTGTGTTTGTTTGGCTAACCACGCTGCTAATTGATTAATTTCTTCCTCTGAGAATCTGTCACCGTAAGAAGGCATATCCCCTCTACCATTCATGACAATTTGTTTAATTTCCTCTTCAGAGTATTTATTACCTACCCCTAGTAGTGATGGTGCATTTGAAGTACCATTCATATCTGCACCGTGGCAGGCTAGGCAAGTTCCTTCAACTATACTAAAAGCAGAATCATCGGTATCAATTATAGCAGGTGCTTGAGCTTTTTTCAAAGGATTTGGACGAGGCTCCCCTTTTTCAAGTGCCTCTTTAGCAGCTTCCGCACGTAAATGATGCTCTGGAACAATATTACGAGCCTCAAGTTGGTCTTGATAGTGATCCCAAGAGACAATTGTTAAATATGCAGTAGCAGCTAATGATAATAGCATTAATGATGATGCTATCGGACGACGATAAAATCTTCTTTCTTTTCCTGTATCTAAGAAAGGTGCTAGTAATAGGGCACCGAACATAATAGCAGGAACTCCAATCGTACCTAATAATTTAAAATCTTGAGATACATATGGATATTTTAAGAATTGATATAAAAATAAGAAATACCAGTCTGGCATAGGAATAAATTCGGCATTAGTAGGATCTGCTGGATAACCAAGCGGAGCTGGCTCTACTACTACCCATACCATAAATGCGACTAATACAACTGCACCTACCATCCACTCTTTTAATAAGAAATAAGGGATGAAGGCTTCAGTTTTGCCAGGAAATGCTGTAATATCGGGCTGCTTTATCGGCTCTTGTCTGACCTTTACGCGTGAATCCCCAACATATACAACCTTTTCATTTGGATTATGATGTGACATGTCGTTGCCTCCCCTCGCTTATAGTGGACCAGAAATACCTTGGCGACGAATCATGATGAAGTGTACTGCTAGTAATAAAATTAGTAAGCCTGGTAAGAAAAATACATGGATTGCAAAGAAACGTGTTAAGGTTTGAGCACCAACAATCTCGCCACCATATAATAAAGCAGCGATATACTCACCTATATATGGAACAGAGGCAGCAATTTCAACCCCTACTTTTGTTGCAAAGTATGCTTTATTATCCCAAGGTAATAAATAGCCTGTGAAACCAAGACCTAGCATAATAAAGAAGATTAACATCCCTACAATCCAGTTCATCTCACGAGGTGCTTTATATGACCCTGTAAAAAATACACGTAAAGTATGTAAAAACATCATAACTATAACTAAGCTTGCTCCAAAGTGATGCATCCCTCTTACTATTTGTCCAAAAGGAACTTGGTGCTGTAAGAAGTCAACACTTGCATAAGCGTTTATAATATCAGGTACATAATACATTGTTAAAAACATACCCGATAATATTTGTATAACTGTAATAAAAAACGTTAGCCCACCGAAGCAATATACAAATGCGGAGAAATGATGTGCTGGGTTAACGTGTTCTGGAACCTCATGATCAGCTACGTCTCTCCATAGTGGGGTAATATCGAGACGTTCATCAATCCAGTTATAAACTTTTTTAAACATCATCAATACTCCTTCCTATGCTCTTCTATTCGCAATAATGTTCCCTAAATAGACATAACCGTCAATCACTTCCACTTCATACTCATCCAATGGAGCATCGGCAACAGTAATATGTTTACCGTCGCGTGTATATCTCGCATCGTGACACGGACAATCGTACTCATTTAATCCTTTCACATTCCAAAGCACAGTACAACCTAGATGTTTACATATTGGTGAAAGGGCAAAAATATTACCAGAAGCATCACGTGAAATCCAAGCTACTAATGTAGGTGAACTTTCATACCAGCCATCTTTTTGTAAAATTTGAAATTTTACTTCTTTTGGCTCATTCGTTATTTCACTTTCCGCAATAACTTTAACTAAATCTTTACTATTTGATTTTTGAAAAAGTGCATCAACAGCAAAACGAACCATTGGTAATCCTGGAAATACAGCTAAAAAAGCTGTAGTACCACCAAGCGTATAAGCTAAAAACTGACGTCTTGTCACCGCTTTACGTGGAGATACATTATCGGTTGATTCATGTGTTTCATGGTTACTCATTTCTGTTCTAACCCCCTTTGCCAACCATTTCTATCATTTTGTAATATTTAACAAAATTTGAAGACTAACTAGGACATAACTTATAATAGCTGAACTACCAAATACCGTCAATAATTTAGCCACATATTTGCTACATAAAGGAAATTAAATTCATAAATTTGTTATTAATTTGTCACATTTAACCATTTTATATGAAATTCTATAAAAAAACATCTAATCCTTCTTTACTAATCAATTCTTTTTTAACTTTATTTTTGCCACATTCTCATAATGATAGAGTTAATATGATCTTGATTTGGAAGCTCATCATCATTTATTGGTGCTATAATAGCATCAAAATTATATTGCTCTAATTTATGATTGGGTTTGGCAGTAACTGCGACGACAAATTTAAAGCCCTGCTGCTTCAAGTTTTCAATAATGTCATTTAAACTAAGATGCTGTAAATCTTCACTATAAAAATGAAATGCAGGATATGTCACGGTTCTGCCTTGAAATGGTTGCTCAATCGTATCTAACCAATCTCTTAATTGCTCGAGCTTTATCGTTGCGTCATGTGGCGATTCAAAACCAGATAACCCTGTTATCGGCAATACAACTGTATCTAAGTAAGGTTTTAATGCTTCCCACTTATCTAGTTCAATATCGCTAAATTTCATTGAATTAACCCCTTTAATGTTCATGTTTTCCAATAATTGTACAAAATAAAACCGTTAAATGCTATACATTTAACGGTTTTATTTTACTCTATTTCTTTTAATTGATTTGTTAGCTCAATAAATTTCAACTCATCTCGCATAGCTAGTGCTTCATCAATTTGTGCATATAGCTTTACACGTTTTTGTTGCTTTATTAGCTCACTTATAAAAAGCTCTGCATTTATCTCTAGCATCGTTTCATATGAAGAATTAATCTTATCCATATTAAACACCTCCAAAGAGAAAAAGTTTATGAATACTGTGCTTCACTCACTTCTCTTTATAAATTTGCCTTGTTCATTTAATTTCAAAGCTTGCATCAACCATTTCATACCATATGGAGTTAGCTTAACCATTAAATGATTGTGTTCCTTCTGTCCTAGCATTATGACCCCAAAGTGAAGCAGCATTTTCAACATTCGCTTTTGTAAAATAGCTTCCTCATTGTCAAAATAATATGCTTTTATATATGGGTGCAATACTTTTTGAAGTTGCTCTACACTTCTCCATTCGTCTAAAGCGGTTAAAATAAAATAGCTTAAGGCACGAATATTGGGTATCGGCTTTTTGTAAATCGATAGCCAATAATCAATGAGCTTTATATTATCATGCTCATCACATAATAAAGCTTTTTCCATGCCTTGCTCAGAAAGCTGTAAGTAATCAAGTTCATTGATCCATCCGTTTTGAACAGAAAATTGATATACTAAAGCAAAGCGGTCAGGGTATTCACCAAATTTTTTACCATACCCGAATTTCCAAGCCCCTTTTCCAGGAATCACTTCATTGACATATAAGCTACTTAACAGTTGCTGCAGTGTCCGCTTATTCATAAGTTTTAGCTCGTTAATCGGTATCACTTTGCTAGAGATAAATTGTAGCATTATTTTTATATCCTCTAGTATGTAGCCTGCTTCATTTCTAACAATATGAACATCATTATAGCTATCTAGCTTAGCTTTTATTTCAAGAGCTAAGCTTCTTCTAAAGGACTCACTTTTATCTGCTGGAATTTGATATAAAGGGTGATTTGTAAAGCCCTGTTCTTTAAACAGCCAACCTTCGTCCTTTAACTGCTTTATTATTTTTTCTTCTAATGATTGTGTTGATAATGCTTTTTTACGTTTTGATTTTTCTTGCTTCTCAACAAATTTACAATATTTTATTTTTGCTTTTAACTCTTCAGTACTATATTTCTTATGTTCTTCAAATAACAGAATACTTAATAGATGTTTTTGTTGCTCAGACATACTATGTAATTGCATTTCTGTTATATCGTCACGATATGAGTGATCCAAAATAGATTGAATCAGTTCGTGTTTAGAATAGCTGCTACAGGTGCATTGATATCGTTTGGCTATTTCATTTAGCTGTTCGATATCGGCATATATTAACATCTCTGATAATCTCATTTTAAACTGACCCCTTTCGCTAGATGAAAGTGTCTATGAAAATCACTTTATCTACATTATGGGAAAAGTTTTTAAAATTCATACAAAAAAAGCAAACAAAATATAACAGGGCAAGCTGTTAATTTCATTTGCTTTACGTCTTGACTTACTTATTCATACAACATTTTTTATACTTTTTACCGCTGCCACAGTAGCATTGATCATTTCTTCCGATATTAGTAGGTGCAGCAGTTACTTGCGTTTGCTCTTGACTAGCACCAGTTTTTAATTCATTTGAACAATGACCTTTTAGGAACCATTGAGAGGTTTGATTAAACATAATGATCAATCGTGGGACAAGTATATTTAATTGTGCTTCATTCTCTACATACAATTCACGAAGCATATATTGGATTATATCGTTAAGCTGCAAGCCTGCACGAATACCAAATTCACATTGATCGGCTACAAGTACTGCCTCATGCTGCTGTAGCTGATAATGAGAAACTAAAATATCAACGACGTATTGATGTGCAGATGTGCGTTCAATATAAAATGCAGATTTCACTTTTAATAAATCAGTTAAATGATAATGAGCATAATCTAAATCTTCTCTTTTTTGCTGTTCAGCAATAATAACTTTAGGATCTGGTATAGAAGCGTGATACAAATACTGTTCATTTAACCCAAAGTCAGCATGATAATGTCTGTAATTAATAATAATATCTTTCACTTCATACTTTAATGAGTTAAAAATAGCATATCGTTTAATAACGTTTTCTAAATCAGAGTAACTAATTGCCCCATAATAATAAATAATACCTTTTACTGCATTAATGAGCTGAGAATTTATATTTAATAGCTTACTATCCGTTTCTGAAAGCTTCAGCTTTACAACATCAATGATTTCAAATGGCATATAAAGAAAAGCGTAGTCCTCTTCTTCAACTTGGAATAGTAATCCAAGCTCTTTCCAGTAGCGCTGTTGCTGCTCAGTTAAAGGCTCGGCTATTAATAACCTTCCATTTTTACGCACTATTTTTTGCAATAATTCAATTCTCTCTTCATCAAACAAAGCGAAAATGACTGGTAATGCTTCATTTAATGCAAGCGGCATCTGCTCTACTAATGCATCTTTTAATTGTTCGCGATTTAATTTACTGACATTTTTAATACCTATATTTTTTCGGATTTTCGTTAATTCATCTTTAGACATCGTCACTAACACATCTTCCAGCGATAATGTGTTATTCTTTTTGTCTATTACATAAGCTGTCATGTTTAAGCCTCTTTTCATTCAATATTGCCTAAATGCACATCTAATTATGATAACTTAAATTTGCAAATCCGACAAGTGAAGTTGAATGTGTGTGCAAATTATACCTAAAAAACTACACTATTAACGTTCAATAACGATAATAGTATAGCTTTATTAGTCAACATTATGCTTCATGCAGTTGTGTAACAATAACGTTCTTAGCTGAGGCGTGTAATTGATAATGGAAAGTGAGACATTACCGACTCGTTTATCCTCTATACCTTCAAATAAATGAAGTAATATACGAGCTATTAAGCCGCCATGTGTGACACATAAAATATTACCGTTTGGATATTTTTCATATAGCTCATCAAGAAATGATATTGATCGAGCTTGTAAGGCTTCAAATGTCTCAGCACCATACTCAATCCAGTCAAACTCATCGCCCCATTTAGCTACTCGTTCTTCCTTAGTCGTTCCTTCAATTTGACCAAAGCCTCTTTCTCTTAAACGAGCATCTGGCGTTAATAACGGAATATTTAATTTATTTGCGATAACCTCGCCTGTTTGTTTTGCTCTTTGTAGGTCACTAGTTACAACATAATCCCATTTTTCCTCATCAGCCAATATACGCAATGCAACCTTTTTGGCTTGCTTCAGCCCTGTTTCATTTAATGGAATATCAGTTTGACCCTGAATTCTACCTATTAAATTCCAATCCGTTTCACCATGTCGAATTAATCCTATAATCATTTTTTCACCTGTTATTGTTTTGTCCTAGAAAACCAATTTAATATTAGTAATGTACCAATTATCGCTAATATCGCCAGTGCTATATAATACTGCGTATATGAAGGTACTGCCTTCATAATAATGGGATCTGATAAACTCGCGACAGCTACGTGATCTGATAATATATCAGTCGAAAGTGTTGAGCTTTTAGCAACACCAACATCGATAACACCTGTTTGATTCGCTTCTACTTTATTACTCGATACTTGACCATCTTGTGATAAAAAGCCAAATATCGCAATGAAGAACAGCAATAAAGACGTTGAGACTAAAATAGCAACATTGCGTTTAAATCCCCATGTAAATTTATATTTTTTCTTATGAATTGGCATAGCCCAATCATTTTCCTGATAAATACGATCCATAACGTTATTCGTAATTCGGACACCATCTGCAGTCATTGTTGCCTCATCCCAAGGATAATTGTTTGGAGTTGAGAAAAAGCCAACATCAAATAAATTAGCACAATGCTCACAGTCGCATAAATGTGCTTCAATTTCAATTTTAGTTGCGTTGTTATCATCCATCAACCAATATTGATCAAGATATTTTAAGATGTCATCACATTTAATCATTTTCTCATCCCCTCAAATCATTGCTATACTGTTCTTGATTAATATAGCTCTCCAAGTGCATTTTTACACTCGACCTTGCTCTAAACAGCAACGATTTTACTGAACTAATAGATTGTCCTAAAATATTTGCAATTTCTTGATAATCAAGCTGCTCATACTCTCTTAGAACTAACGCTGATCGTTGCTTGTCAGGTAATTGATCTATTGCTTCACGAACCATTTGACTACGTTCATTAATAATAAGCTGCTCTTCTGGAGTTGTTTCTTTTGAAACCATTGGTTCAATATTTATTTCTTCTATCGATACTGTAAGTGCTTTTTGTTTTCTTAACTCACTTAGAACTGTATTTCGAGCTATTGTATACAACCAAGTAGAAAAAGAAGCATCTAGCTCTCGAAATGTATGTATACTTCTAAATGCCTTAAAAAAAGTCTCAGAGCACAAATCCTCAGTTAAGTTTTGTAACCCTGAGCTTTTCAGCATATGATAAATATATGTCATAATACGTTTGTGATATCTTCCCATGAGCTCGGAATAAAGCTCAACGTTTCCATCCTTAATCTCTCGTATTAGTTGGGAATCTGTCATGACAAGTAGATCCTCCCGACCTGCCAACTTTTCATGAATCTTCTTATATATGTATACCTTAGAATATATGAAAAGTTGCGTATTTTATAAATATATAATTGTAGAACATATATATCGGAAATATAAAGTAAAATATGAAGATTTAATTAATCAATACTATCATAACTGAATAAAGGAAAAATTGATATACTAAAGAAAATTTAGACAAAAAAAAGACCACTCAACTGAGTAGTCCGTGTTCGATATAGAACACAAGTGTTATTGGATAGGAGTGGAGAGAAACCATACTGTAATTACATTATATGAATACGCTTCCAATTTGTCAATAAGCGTTTTCATTTTAAAAAAATATTTTTTATTTTACTAATATTAATAATGAAATGATAGTTTTTTTGCTAATAATGTTCTCAATCTATTATGAATAAACAGTCAATAAAAATAAAAACTCGCTATAGATTATTATCTATAGAGAGAATTATTTATACTTGCACCGTATATCCACTTTCTGCTAAGAGCAATAGTGCGTTATCTAGAGCCTCCTGAGTTCTAAAGCTTAGCTTCAGCACACCCGGTATTTGTTCACGGTTTTCAATAATTTGAATATTACTTAAATTAATATTATGATCCCCTAATAAGGTCGCTATAGAACCAATAATACCTGGTGTATCAGGTATATCCAAATAGCAATCATATATAGAATGGATCATGCCTTTACGTCTCTCTGGCATTTTATTTCTAAACTGACCAGCTAGCTCAAATTGCTTAGCAATGCCTTCACCATCTTTAGTTTCTAAGAGATGAATAAACTTATCTATTTGTGTTTGCCAATCCTTTAACTGAGATAATAATACATGCTGGTTATCTATTAATATATCTCGCCATAGAGACGGATCGCCTGATGCAATGCGTGTTATGTCTCTAAACCCACCAGCAGCAAGTAATTCATATAAACCATTAGAATCATTGTATTCTCTAATTTGATTGACTAAAGCAACAGCTATAATATGCGGCAAATGGCTAATAGCACCTACTATTAAATCGTGTTTATATGCATCTACTGTTACAATATGTGCTCTCGTGTAGGCTAATAATTGTGTTAAATCCTCAATAACCATTTGTGGTGTATCCTGTTGAGGTGTAAGGACGTAAAAAGCATTTTCCAGGAGTCGACTTGAAGCAGCATCTACGCCTGTACGTTCAGAGCCAGCCATTGGATGTCCACCAATAAAATAAACATCCTTACCTTTTAGCTTTTCAGCTGACTTCATAACTGATCCCTTTGTAGATCCGACATCAGTAATAATACAACCCTTTTTTAACGGTAAAGTGACAAGCTCATCAATATAATAATCTAGCAGTCCTACTGGCACGCATAAAAAGATATAATCAGCATCAGTTGCTGCTTCGCTAATACTTGTTGTACCAGCATCGACTACACCCTTAGCCATATATTTTTTAATTGAAGATTCACGATTAGAAAAGCCAACAACGGTTAAATCTGGCTTACCTTTTAGACAAATGGCAATCGAACCGCCAATTAAGCCTACTCCAAAAATAGCTATTTTTTTCATTTTTTATTTTTGCACCGCCAATTCGTGTAGCACTTGCTCTAATGCATGAATAAACTTCTTATTTTCATCAGGCGTACCAACGGAAACACGAATTGACGTAGGGTATTTTTTCCAGCCAGCTCTAACGATAATGCCCTTTTGTAGTAGTTTTTGAAAAATATCCATCGATGGATGCTTTAAATCCACCATCACAAAGTTTCCATAGCCTTTAAAGTAAGATAAACCTAGACGATCAAATTGCTCATGATAATAATCAAGACCTGCTTGATTTTGCTCGCGAGAGCGAATTAAAAATTGATCATCTTGTAACGACGCCTTAGCAGCAACTTGTGCTAATCTGCCTGTATTAAACGGTTCACGAACTTGATTAATCAATTTTATTACATCAGTATGACCAACACCATAGCCAATGCGGTTTGCAGCCAAGCCATAAACTTTTGAAAACGTTCTTAGTACGACTAAGTTCTTATAGCGATCTAACAGTTTAACCCCATCAGGAAAACTAGACTCACTTACATATTCACAATACGCTTCATCTAATACGACAAGCACATGTGAAGGTACCCTTTCTAAAAACGGAACTAACTGTGCTTCAGTTAAAATCGTTCCCGTTGGATTATTTGGATTACATATCCATAGTACCTTTGTTTGATCCGTTATTGCAGCAAGCATACTTTCCAAATCATGGACACCATCAATTAATGGAACTTCAATAATTTTTGCATTTTCAATTTCACAATTATGCTTGTATTGTGAAAAAGTTTCATCTGCCATTACAGTTTCATCACCAGGTACAATAAACGCACGAGCAATCATTAAAATAATATCGCTAGATCCTGTACCAAATATAATTTGACTAGCATCCACCTTTAATTTATTAGCAAGTACAGCTGTTAATTCGATACTAGCTCCATCTGGGTATATGCTTAAAAGTTCTAATTCCTTTATCATTGCTTCTTTTGCTAATGGTGAATACCCGATTGGGTTTTCATTTGATGCTAATTTAATAACTTCATCCAAGCCAAGCTCACGCTTTACATCTTCAATTGGTTTACCAGGCTGATACACTGGTAAGTGTAAAATATTTTGTTTTGCTTGCATCTATATTCACCTCATAAATTAATTGCATTAACGCTTTAAATGATTATAAACATATTCATATTTTCGCATATCTAATTAAAAAGTTAAAGCACTTTTTAATATATAAAAAATACACCAGAAATATTAGATGATATTATCTAATATTTCTGGTGTATTTGATGTCATATCGTTAAATGAATTGTTAAGCCTTTAATTGGCTAACAAACTGTCCTATTTGTTGTAAACCTTGCTTTCTAGTTTGTTCGTTAAGCAATAATGGCAATTGATTCTCAATCGTTCTGACGATGGCACTGCCTACGATAACGCCATCACATTTTTGTTCAAAATTAGCAACCTGCTCACGATTGGATATACCAAAGCCAACTGCTATTGGAACAGGCGATGCTTGCCTTACTGTAGCTAAAAATTCATCAATTTTTTCGTGAAAATCAGCACGCTCACCTGTTACACCAAGCGAAGATACACAATAAACAAACCCTTTTGCCTGTTGTACTATTTTGTTAATACGTGCTTCTGATGTTGGTGCTACTAATGGAATAAGATGAATATTATATTTATGAGAAAGCTCCATAACTGCATGATTTTCTTCTATCGGTAAATCTGGAATAATAAGTCCGCTTATATCGTTTTTCTTAATTTCCTCAAAAAAACGCTCTAACCCAAACTGTAGTGCTGGATTATAATACGTAAACAATATTAGTGGCAGCTTTACGCCAGCTTCTCTTAATCTATTACCAAGCTTGATACAATCAAATAAAGTAACATTATTTTGAAGTGCACGTTCAGAGGCACGTTGAATAACTGGTCCATCTGCTAGTGGATCCGAATATGGAACACCTAGCTCAATAATATCCGCACCGGACTCCTCTAGCTGCTTTACAATATCTACTGTTATATCAAGCAGTGGATCACCACAAGAAATAAATGGGATAAGTGCTGTTTTATTCTGTTTGCGGAGTGCATTAAATGTTTGATCAATTAAGTTCATTTCGCTTCGCCTCCTAAATAATGCATAATAGATTCTACATCTTTATCTCCACGACCAGATAAATTAACAATGATAATGTTATCCTTACTTAAGGTAGGAGCAAGCTTTAGCGTATGAGCTATGGCATGTGATGATTCTAAAGCTGGTAAAATCCCCTCTGTGCGACACAATAATTGCAAGGCATCTAATGCCTCCTGGTCTGTAATAGGCACATATTGTGCACGCTTTTCATCTTTTAAATACGCATGCTCCGGTCCAATACCTGGATAATCTAATCCAGCTGAAATTGAATGAGCTGGTAACACTTGACCATGCTCGTCTTGTAATAAATAACTCATTGATCCCTGAAACACACCATGACTACCTTTAGTCATGGTAGCAGCATGTTCCTGTGTATCTATACCACGCCCAGCAGCTTCAACCCCAATAAGCTTAACATCCGCATCGTTAATAAATGGATAGAAAATGCCGATTGCATTACTTCCACCACCTACTGCGGCTACAATATAATCTGGTAGTCGATTTTCATATTTTAATATTTGCTCTTTAGCCTCATCACCAATAATACGCTGGAAATCACGCACCATCATAGGATAGGGATGAGGACCTGTAGCGGAGCCTAAAATATAGAATGTATCCTCTACATGACTAACCCAATAGCGCAAGGTTTCATTACAAGCATCCTTTAATGTACGAGTTCCGCTCGTAACTGGAATAACCTCTGCTCCAAGTAATCTCATTCTAAACACATTTAGCTGTTGTCGCTTCATATCCTCTTCGCCCATAAACACTTTGCACTCTAAACCAAGTAATGCTGCAATCGTAGCAGATGCAACACCATGCTGACCTGCACCTGTTTCAGCAATTATTTTTGTTTTACCCATTCTTTTTGCTAATAAGCCTTGGCCAACTGCATTATTAATTTTATGTGCACCAGTATGGTTTAAATCTTCTCTTTTTAGATAAACTTTAGCTCCACCTAAATGCTCTGTTAATCTTTCAGCATAATATAGGGAGGTTGGTCTACCAGAATATCTATATAGTAAATCTAAATATTCAGATTTAAAACTAGGATCAGCAATAGCTTCCTTGTAGGCATCCTCTAATTGCTGTAATGCGTTCATTAATGTTTCAGGAACATAGCGTCCACCAAACAAACCAAAGCGTCCATGCTCATCAGGCATTTGTGTCATCATTTATCACCTTTCCAACAAACCTCTTTATTTTTAGTATATCTTTTACTCCATCAGTCTCTACACCGCTAGAAACATCCACACCATCTATCTCATATGCTGCTAATAATAACTCAACGTTATCAGCATGTAAGCCACCAGCTACAAAAAGGGAGATGCCATACTGCCTTGTTATTTCACGAAAGCTATTAATCGCTTCCCAGTTAAATACCTTCCCTGTTCCCCCACCTGGAGCATCAATTACTACTGCATCTAATAAATGGATATATGTGCTTAGCTGATGAATTTGTTGTTCTATTAGCACGTCATCCTTAATTGATATTGCCTTCCATAGCTTCATATTTGGAAAGCTTACTTTACATTCTGCTATATATGATACATCCTCATTTCCATGCAGCTGAACGATATCGACCTTTGTTTCAACGATTAATTGCTTTAGCTCAACTATTGGCATATCTACACAAACCGCTACCGCTTCAATAGGTTTAGCTTCACTAGATTTAATGAGATGTATCGCAGATACTAGCTGCTTACCCTCTAATATACTAACTTGTCTTTTACTAGGAGCAAATACTAGACCAATGTAATTAATCGCTAATCCATGCATGTGCTGAATCGTTTGACTATCTTTTAAGCCACATATTTTAATTTGTGGAAGCCTGCTTATTTTACTTTGCATTTAATTCACCCATAAGCTCAATAATTGCTTGATCAACATGTGGCTGACGCATAAAATGCTCCCCTATTAGTACACCATCTGCTGCACATGCTTTTACAAACTGATAGTCAGCAGCACTTAAAATACCACTTTCACTTATTTTTATAGCGTCATGTGGCATCATCGAAATTAATCGTTTTGTCGTTTCTAAGCTTGTTTCAAAGGTATGCAAATTACGATTGTTAATACCAATTAACGTAAATACATTTAGCTTCAATACCCGCTCCATTTCACCTTCATCATGAACCTCCACTAGAACATCGAGCTGAAGCTGCCTTGCCAGATGAGCAAATGAAGATAGCTGCTCATCTGTTAAAATAGCAACAATCAATAAAATGCAATCGGCACCTATTAATCTTGCCTCATAAATTTGTTTTTCGTCTATAATAAAATCTTTCCTTAATAACGGTAGCTTAACTTCTTTTCTTATCGCACTCAAATACTCATTGCTACCTTGAAAGTACTGTTTGTCTGTTAACACAGATAAACAATCTGCTCCAGCTAGCTCATACGTTCTCGCTAGCTTAATAGGTTCAAAATCAGCTCGGATTAAACCTTTAGAGGGGCTTGCTTTTTTCACTTCTGCAATTAGAGCTAAATCACGCTTACGATTTTGCTTAGTAAGAGCTGCTTCAAAGCCTTTTGTAGCAGGTAGCTGTAATATTTGCTGCTCAACCTCGTACAAATTAAACTGTTTACTTAAAGCAGTAACTTCTTCTTTTTTTGTATCAACAATTTTATTAAGAAACATTTGCCACTTCTCCTGTCTTAGCAATCAATTGCTCTAATTTAGCTTTTGCTTGACCAGAATCAATAATTTGACCTGCTAGCATGACTCCCTCTTGATGTGTTGCAGCTAATCCACCTAAATATATACAAGCTCCTGCATTAGCGAGAACAATATCGCGATATCCATCATGACGTTCATTAGCAAAAATTTGCTTTATAATTACCGCATTCTCTATTGGCTCACCACCAACTACATCAGCTAATGTATATCGTTTTAACCCAAGCTCTTCAGGTGTAATTTTATATGTGTATAGTTCTCCATTATTAAGTTCCGTTATTTTAGTAGGGGCTGCGATACTTATTTCATCTAATCCATCATCACTGCTTACAACCATGGCACGCTTAATTCCTAGCTCATGTAATACATTAGCAATAACCTCTGTTTTTGAAGCATCATATAAGCCTAATAGCTGTCTATCCGCATTAGCTGGATTTGTAAGTGGACCTAGCATATTAAATATTGTGCGAGTGCCAATTTCTCTACGAGGTGCGGCTGCATGCTTTAATGAAGGATGATAAAGCTGTGCGAACATAAAGCATAGTCCAACCTCATCAATACATCTGCTAGCTTGCTCTGGTGTTAAATTAATATTTACACCTAACGCTTCTAGCACATCAGCGCTTCCAGATTTTCCACTCATAGCCCGGTTACCATGCTTAGCCACTTTAATACCTGCAGCCGAAGCAATAATTGAGGAAGCGGTAGAAATATTAAATTTACTAATACCTGATCCACCAGTTCCACACGTATCTAGTAAATGTTCATAGGTTGTATTCACATGGCTTGAAAAGCCTCTCATTGCTTGAGCTAAGCCCGTTATTTCTTCTTTTGTTTCACCTTTCATTCGAAGTGCAACTGCAAACGCGCCGATTTGTGTTGGTGTCGCCTCACCACTCATAATTTGTGTCATAACTTGATAAGATTGCTCACGAGTTAAGGATTGCTGCTGAACAATATAATTAATAGCTTGAGTAATTGTAAAATTAGTCATGACTATTAAACCTCCCCTTGTACAATCTCATAATCAAAATTAATATCAGCAACACTTTGATTTACAGATGACTGACTAAACATGCCCTCAGCAGCTCTAATCGCTTTTAAGCTTGCTTTAGCTTTATTACATGTTTCTAAATATTCACTTTCAGGAACTGAATCCCATACAATACCTGCTCCAGCTTGAACATAGGCCTTATTGTCTTTAAAAACGATTGTTCTAATCGTAATACATGCATCGGAAGAGCCACTAAAGCCTAAATATCCAATTGCACCTGCATAAGCACCACGTGCTTCACGCTCTAGCTCAGCGATAATTTCCATTGCTCTTAGCTTCGGTGCACCAGAAACTGTTCCAGCCGGTAAGCATGAAATAAAGGCATCAAAGAAATCTTTATCTTCTCTCATTTCACCAGAGACATTGGAAACAATATGCATAACGTGTGAATAACGCTCAATCTCCATATACGCATCACATTTAACTGAACCAAATTTTGCTACACGACCAATATCGTTTCTCCCTAAATCGACTAGCATTAAGTGCTCTGATTTTTCCTTTTCATCTGCTAGCAGCTCTAGCTCAAGACGTTTATCCTCTTCAACCGTTGCCCCTCTTGGTCTAGTCCCTGCTATTGGACGTGTTTCAACTTTTCCATCTGCTACCTTTACAAGAGCTTCTGGTGAAGTCCCCACGATAACCTCATCATTCATCTTCAAATAATACATATAGGGTGATGGATTCATAATGCGTAGCACTCTATACACATGTAGCGGATCTATCGTTGTATCGATACTAAAACGTTGAGATAATACAACCTGAAAAATATCACCTGCTCGGATATATTCTTTAGCCTGCTCAACATTAGCAATAAATTGCTCCTTTGTAACGTTGGATTTCACATCACCTAATTCTGGATCTAAGTTAAGATTACCAGTCGGAATATCCATACTCACTTTTGAGTTTCTAATATCAACGATTAATTGCTCAATTTTATTCACAGTATCGTTATATGCTTGCTCGATATCGCTATCCGATGCCCCATCTTTAATATGAATATTACTTACTAGCATAAGCTGTTGTGTCAAATGGTCAAACACGATAATTTGATCACAGAACATAAAATGAACATCATTCATATTTAGGTCATCGATTTGATGTGCAGGCAAGTTCTCATAATATTGTAATAAATCATATCCAAAGTACCCAATAGCTCCACCAGTAAATGGCGGTAAATTTGATTGCTTTGGTGTACGGAATTTTCGCATTTTTGCCTTTAATAGCTCCAATGGCTTCTCAGAAAAAATCGTTTTATTTCCTCTTTCCTCAAATACCATCTGACCATTTTTACCATATAGTAATAAGAACGGGTCAGTACCAATAAATGAATAACGTGCCCATTTCACGCCACCTTCAACGCTCTCAAGTAGAAATGCGTACGGCTTTTTTGCAAATTGCTTAAAAAGCCTAATTGGTGTTTCTGTATCAGCCATAATTGTTCTAACAATTGGAATTAAATTATACTGATTCGATAACGTGATGATTGATTGTAATTCTTTATTCATACTTACACGCTCCTAATATTAATAATTAGACAGGCATTTAAGCAAAAAGGCTCCTGCGTAAGAGCAGGAGCCATCGATTATAAATGATTAAGTTATTTAAAATAAAGGTTATAATAAAACAATGAGAAGAAGGGTGCATAAATATGCACTAAAATACGAATAAACCATTAAACTTCCATCTTCTTTTAAATTCATTTACCTTTACTCTAATATTAAACTAATCTCATCTAAACTCGTCTCGACTAAAACCTATCTCTACTTTACTCATCTATTCTTTTATCAGAATAGCATAGCACTGATTGTACAGTCAATGTCTATTTTTGCACTAAATCTGGTCTAAGTGCTTGAGCACCACCCAAATATATATGTTTTATTTCTTGTTGTGTTTTAGTTGTATTCCAGTGCATCATTATACGTATACACTTTTGTAAGCTACCCTTTACAGGTATTTCTAATGCACACATAATTGGAACGAATTGCCACTGAGGTAATTGTCTAATCGGTTTAGCAGGAAAAGCTGCATCAAGATCATCTGTCACTGTAATCCAAACGCTAGCAATATCTGCAGGATCAATCTCATTTGCTGTTACGAGCTTATTTACCATTTCTAATGTAACTTCATGTATTTCTTGTGCATCGTTCGCTGAAACAGTAGCTGCTGCTCTAACCCCTCTAACTGTCATTGATTATCCCTCCTGCTTTAATCGCTCTATCACTTCTTTAATTAGTGATACGGGTACATCGTTTCTAATCTCTACTTTACCAATTTCAGTTGGTACGATAAAAACGATATCCCCTTCTTTAAATTTTTTATCGTGCATCATTGCTTCAATAATCTCGTCTGTACTATATTGTGCTGGAATACGCGTTGGTAGACCAATGCTTTCAAGCGCTAAAGTTGTTTTGTGTAATAGGGACTCTGATGCTCCAAAATATACCCCTATATGAGCAGAGCCAATCATCCCTATAGAAATGGCTTCCCCGTGTAAAAGTTCATTGTAGCCTGCTACAGCCTCTAATGCATGGCCAATAGTATGTCCTAAATTTAGTATCCCTCTTAAGCCATTCTCCTGCTCATCTTCAGATACTACCTTTGCTTTTACTGAGCAGCCTTTATATAATGCATAGCTCAAAGCTTCACTATCTTTATCAAGTAGTTTTGGTGCATGTTCAATACACCAATCTACAAATGCTTCATCCCAAATTAAACCGTGCTTCACGACTTCAGATAATCCAGCCTTTGTATCACGCTCTGGTAAGCTTATTAAAGTTGAAATATCATAGAGCACAAAGTCTGGCTGATGAAAAGCACCAATGATGTTTTTAGCTAATGGATGATTTACAGCTACTTTTCCCCCTACACTGCTATCATGAGCAAGTATTGTAGTTGGCACTTGTACAAATCGTACACCGCGCATAAATGAAGCGGCGACAAATCCTGCTAAATCACCTACAACTCCCCCACCTAGAGCAACAATAGTAGATTTTCGATCAAGTCCGTTTTGCAACGCAATCGTAACTAGACTTTCTAGCTGAGAAAGTGATTTACTTTGTTCACCTGCAGGTACGATGGCAGAACATACCTTATAGCCAGCATCTGCAAGCTGAACCGTTAATGCCTTTAAATAATTTGGTGCTACATTCGTATCCGTAATAATCATAAGTGGAGATTTTTTACTTACATTATGCTTATCAAAATATGATGAGGCCTTCGCAAGAAGACCTTCACCAATATATATTGGATAAGAACGCTCACCTAAATCTACAATTAACTCACGCATTAATATTCAGCAACCTGTGCTAAATAACTATTTACATTTCTACGCACTTCCTCGATAGAATCTCCACCGAACTTTTCAAGGAATGCTTTAGCGACTTCAAATGCTACAACATGCTCTAAAACTACACTTGCAGCTGGTACAGCACAGCTATCTGAGCGCTCAACTTGTGCAGTAAATTCTTCCTTTGTATCAATATCAACACTTCTTAACGGTTTGTACAGAGTAGGAATCGGCTTCATCACACCACGAACTACGATTGGCATGCCATTAGTCATACCACCTTCAAAACCACCAAGACGATTGGATGCTCGATAATAGCCTTTTTCTTCCGAATATAAGATTTCATCATGAACTTGTGAACCACGAAGCTTTGCAGCTTCAAAACCAATGCCAATTTCAACACCTTTAAAGGCATTAATCGACATAACTGCTTGTGCTATTCTGCCGTCTAATTTACGATCATACTGAACATGAGAGCCTAAACCAA
>Ga0182742_1001566_pt1 | contig 28472 bp, 25 predicted proteins | sample eDN5th37CBELigMG_FD_128880 | JGI IMG/M metagenome (GOLD analysis project Ga0182742, IMG submission 128880) | Enriched Miracle-Growth compost microbial communities from Emeryville, California, USA - eDNA 5th pass 37_C BE-Lig MG (version 2)... ...
GTCAGCCGGCTTGTCGGCCTCGATGCGGGCACGGTGACGATCGACGGGCTGGATGTCGCCAAGACGGCCGGCAATGTGCTCGCCCGCCGGCTTTCGATCCTGCGCCAGGACAACCAGATGGCGGCGCGGCTGACGGTCGGCGATCTCGTCGCCTTCGGGCGTTATCCCCATTCGCGCGGACGGCTGACCCGCGAGGACGCCCGGCATATCGACAATGCGCTCGGCTATATGGATCTCGGCGACCTGCGCGATCGCTTCCTCGACGAGCTTTCCGGCGGCCAGCGCCAACGGGCCTTCGTCGCCATGGTGCTGTGCCAGGATACCGACTACGTGCTTTTCGACGAGCCGCTCAACAATCTCGACATACGCCACGCCGTCGCGATGATGCGCATGATCCGTCGCGCCGCCGACGAGCTCGGCAAGACGGTCGTCGTCGTGCTGCACGACATCAACTTCGCCTCCTGCCACGCCGATCGCATCGTCGCCATGCGGGACGGACGCATCTTCCGGCAGGGCACGCCGGAGGAGATCATCCGCGAGGAGGTTCTGGAGGCGCTCTACGGAACGGCCTTCGCGGTGAGCGTTACGGCCGGCAAGCGCCTCGCCAACTACTATCTCTAGCGTATTTCCGGTGAACGCGGGTTCACCGGAAATGCTCCAGCCTTTTGTTTTGCCGCATTGTCCGACGCCGAAGCGATCACGCTTCGGCTGGAAATGCACTATGTCGCCTCGCCGAGCCGGCGGGCAAGGCTCAGGTCCTCGATGAAAAGCGCGCGCTGGCGGCGGCGCTCCGCCTCGTCCGGCAATCGCAGGAGAAACGAGGGATGGATGGTCGGCAGGAGGAGCCGCTCGCCCTCCATTGCGATGGGCGTTCCGCGAAGCTGGCTTAGCGGGCGCTTCTCGCCGCTCAGCGCATAGACGGCGGTCGCGCCGAGGGCGACGATCAGCTTCGGCCGCACGAGCGCGACCTCCTTCGACAGCCACCAGCGGCAATGCTCGATCTCGTCGCGCACCGGCTTCTGGTGGATGCGCCGCTTGCCGCGCGGAACATACTTGAAATGCTTGACGGCATTGGTGAGGTAGAGCGCCTCCCGGGGAAGGCCCGCCTCCTCCAGCGCCGCGTCGAACACCTTTCCCGCCGGGCCGACAAAGGGGCGGCCGGCAAGATCCTCCTGGTCCCCCGGCTGCTCGCCGACCATCATCAGCCGCGCGGCCTGCGGCCCCTCGCCGAACACGGTCTGCGTCGCCGTGCAATGCAGCGGACAACGCGAGCAATGGCGTGCCTCCTCGCGCAGGGCCTCGATCGTTCCGGCCTCCGCCGGCATATCCTGCGGCGCGGCGACCGCCCGTTCACGGATCCGGTGATGGAAGAGCGGCGGGTCGCTGGCGGCACGCTCGGCCATGGCGCGCACCTTGGTTTCCGCCCCCGCGATCAATTGCGGGATGAGCGCCGCCTCCGGCAGGTTGCGCCAGTATTTCTTCGGCATTTCCGCCTGCATGGCCTTCACCTTAAGCCGGGCCGGATTGAAGATGCTGGAATAGTAGGTGCGCCAGAGATCGTCCGTCGGATCGCCATGACCGGGATTTTCGCCCGGCGCGGGATCGAAGACCAGATTCTCACCATCCCAGCTCGCACTGCCCTTCGGGGTCGCGATGATCCAGTCCATGTCGGCAAAACGGCGGCGGAAGAAGGGAGCGGTACGGGCGACGACGAAGTGGGACGGCTCGAACCAGGCGAAGAAGCGCCGCCGCCCTACCCCCTCGCCGGCAATCTCCTTGAAGCGCACGAAGGCCGTCATCTTGTGGCTGTCGCGGCCGATATTCTTGGCAAGCGTACGCGCCCGGGCGACATCCGCGTCCGCCGAAACCTCAAGCAGCCGGCGATCCGACTGGAGGCGCCAGAGCAGCCGGTAAAGCAGATGAAAGCGGCCCGGATCGCTATGGCAGACCACCGCCCCGGCGAGCGGCAGAAACGCGGGCGGCACGGTGAGCGGGGGCACCGCACCCGCCGGTTCCGGCAGATCGGCCGGTTCGGGCGGCTCAGGTGGTGTGGCGTCGAAAAGCGCCCGGTCCTCTCCCTCGACCTGCCAGTCCACCGCGTCCGGTGCAATGCCCCCCGAGGCAAGCGCCCGGGCCGCCTCCCGCCACTCGCTAAAGTCTCCCCTGCCGAGAAGCCGGATCCTTCGCATCACAAAAGCGAAAGCTGTTCCGGCCGCGGGGCGAAAAGCGTCCTGAGGTCCGCGCGCTCGGCAAGCCACCGCGGCGTCCAGCCCTCGGCCTCGACAAAGGCGCGCACCTTGCGCAGCGAAACGCCGATCCGGGCGAGATCCTCGAGCCTCAGCCGACGAAAGCGGCGGCTGGAGAGAATAGCATCGACCGACCGCGTGCCGAGCCCCGGCACGCGCAGGAGGTTTTCCCGCTCGGCGCGGTTGACGTCGACAGGAAAGACATGGCGGTTGGCAAGCGCCCAGGCGAGCTTCGGATCCATGTCGAGATCGAGCATGCCGCCGGTCGCCGCCGTGATCTCGTCGACCCCGAAGCCGTAGAAACGGTAAAGCCAGTCCGCCTGATAGAGCCGGTGCTCGCGCACGAGCGGCGGCTTGATCAGGGGCAGCGCCCGGGAGGCGTCCGGAATGGGGCTGAAAGCGGAATAATAGACCCGGCGCAGGCCATAGCTGCCGTAGAGCCGGGCACTGGTCTTCAAGATGGTCGCGTCATCCGCGCCGTCGGCGCCGACGATCATCTGCGTGCTCTGGCCGCCCGGCACGAAGCGCTTGCGCCGTTTCGTCTGCAAGGTGGGCTCATCCGCCGCCTCGATCTTGCGGCGAAGCTCGCCCATGGCGCGCCGGATGCCCTCGGGCCGCTTCTCCGGCGCGAATCGGCCGATGCCGGCATCTGTCGGCAGCTCGATGTTCAGCGAGAGGCGATCGGCATAAAGACCTGCCTCCTCGATCAGTTCCGGCGCCGCCTCGGGGATCGACTTGAGATGGATATAACCGCGAAAGCCGTGCGTCACGCGCAGCTCGCGTGCCACCCGCACCATCTCGCCCATCGTATGGTCCGACGAGCGGTTGATGCCGGAGGACAGGAACAGACCCTCGATATAGTTGCGGCGGTAGAATTCCAGCGTCAGCCAGACGACCTCGTCCGGTGTGAAGCGGGCACGCTCGACATTGCTCGACGAGCGGTTGATGCAATAGGCGCAATCGAAGATGCAGAAATTGGTGAGCAGGATCTTCAGCAGCGATATGCAACGGCCGTCCGGCGCATAGGCGTGGCAGATCCCCGCCCCCTCCGTCGAGCCGAGCCCGCCACTCGACCGGGAATCACGCTTCACGGTCCCGCTCGACGCGCAGGAGGCATCGTATTTGGCCGCGTCCGAAAGGATGGCCAGGCGTTGCTGCAAAGATTTTCTCATACTTGTTCACTATATGTTCCAAGCGGATTTTGTCAAGGCACGACAGCGCCGGTTCGCGCGCTTCTTCACGCGGGCGATACGCTCTTTCCCGGAAACGCCCGAAACCTCCAGCTTGTCGCAACGCCTACGCCGGAGGGAGTTTGCCTGCCCGCAGCAGCTCCATGATCGCCCGTTCCGCCTCGCGCAGCGTCCCATAGGAGAAGACGCCGTCCTTCGTGGCGACGGGAAGATCCTCACCCAGATCCCAGATGACGAAGCGATCGGCCGGATCGAGCAGGATTTCGTATTTGCCGATATCCGTTAGGCCGGCCTCCGGCTCCTGCTTGTTCATGTCACCCCGCTCCCGTCCGGCCTCGTCGCCGGCCGGCAGGTCATATTCGAAATCGCCGATGGACTGCAAGCCACGCCTCCCCTCGCCGGAAGACGGCATGGCGACGTGCGGCAAAATACCTTCGGGGCCGATCCGCCGTCAGACGAAAAGCATCACCGCCATCGCGCCCAGCACGATAAGCACCATCCCGACGACAAGCATGGGCATGAGACTGCTGCCGTTCAGGTCCCGTCCGCTGACGTTTTCTCCGGAGAAAACAAGATGTTCGCGTTTTCCGTTACTGTTCATCGCCGCTCGGCCTCCATTATGTGGCATCTTATATACCACTTTTTATCGCACGATGCGACGCGACAAATTTCCCCAGGCGCCCCTCAAGGGCCGAAATCGGTCGCGGAAAGAACGATGGAAGGGGAATTCACAGCGCGGTCAGCCCGCCAGCACCCGATAGGCCACGTAAAGGGCCACCAGACCGACCGCCACCCCCGCAAGGATGAGGCCGAGGCGCTTTTCGATGAAGGCCTGGATCGGCGCACCGTAACGCCGCAGCAGGAAGGCGAGCAGATAGAAGCGCAGGCCCCGGGCGACGATGGCGGAAAGCACGAAATGCCACAGCTCCACCCGCACGACGCCGGCAAGGATCGTCACCACCTTGATCGGCGGAAGATGGGCAAGGCCCGAGGTAACGAGGAGCAGATTGAGCTGCCCTTCGGTGACATGGGACTTGAGCGTCTCGAAGGTCTCCAGCTTGCCGTAGAAGGCAAGGACCGGCTTGGCGAGGGTCTCGTATGCATAATAGCCGAGAAACCATCCGGCGATGCCGCCGGCAACAGAGGCGGTGGTGGCGATCAACGCATAACGATAGGCGCGCTCCGGCCGGGCAAGAGCCATCGGCAGGAAAAGCACGTCCGCCGGGACGAGGAAGACGGAGCTTTCCACGAAGGCGATGAGCGCAAGCCAGACCTCGGCCGCCTTGCGACCGGCGAGGGAGAGGGTCCAGGCATAAAGTTTTCGCAACATGGGGATTTCGCATTCTGCCGGGCGCCGCGCGAATCGGCGGCGCGTGGGGATAGGTGTTCAGGTCCCGGAGGGTAAAGCAGCGTGATTTGTCCAACTTCGGGCGAACGGGGCCGCAATACGGTATTCGGCCTGTGCCGTACAGAGGGCGATGCACAGCGGCCTGTTCGACCAGGGGCTTTCCGCGCTCTATTCTGCCACCACGACCTTGGGCAGCTTTTCGAGAATCGCCTCGAAGCTCGGATTGTCCTGGGCCTTCGCATCCGTGATCAGCAGGTCGATCTCATCGGGGGGACAGAAGACGGAGCGCGCCGGCGCGCCGATCTTCGAATGGTCGGCGAGGATCATCGTCTGCGCCGAATTCTGCACCATGGCGCGGGCGATCTCGGCGCCATAGAGGAGAGAATCCGACGCGCCCTTGACCGCATCGACCCCCCACGGCACGACAATGCCGATATCCGCCTGATAGCGATGGATCTCGTTGACCGCCACGGCGCCGATGGTCTCGCTCGGGTCCTGCTTGAATTCGCCGCCCAGCATGAGGACGCGGAAGCGCCGGGACGGCTCGCCCGTCGGCTCGCTGAGATTGCGGGCGACGTCGAACGAATTGGTGATGATCGTCAGGTCACTCAGCCCGTTGGGGCCGGCAATGGTCTCCGACAGCACAGATGTGGTGGAACCGGCATCCATGAAGATCGTCATGCCGCTGCGCAGGAAGCCGAGGGCGGTGGCCGCGATGGCGCGCTTTTCCTGCAGGCGCTGGGTGTGGCGCACCTGGAAGCTGGAGATTTCACGCACCAGCGGCACCGCGCCGCCGCGCACCCGGCGCAATTCCCCCGCCTGCTCCATCTCCACCAGATCGCGGCGGATCGTTTCACGCGCGACGCCGAAACTCTGCGAAATCCGATCGGTAGAGACCTGCCCGTAAGCGGTAAGGAGCTCGCGGATCTTCTGTTGCCGCTCTTCCTGCCACATCTCGCGCTCCACTCTCGTTCCCCCTGTCCATAGCAGAGAAAACCGCGCTTGCCATTCGGCTGGTGGAAAATCCCACAAATTTGAACATTTGCCACATACACAATTTGACACATATCGCTTCTAATGCAACAATAATGCACACAAGCGGTCATATCGCTTATTTTTACACTTCACGCGGAGCACCGATGAGGTGGCAACGTGACACCGGGGAAATCTGATGACGTCCAATGGGCCTGTTGAGGACCGCCATATCGAATTTGCGGTCGACCTCGCAAACACCGCGCGCCGCATGATCGACGAACACAAGCGCGACGGGCTCGGCGTCCAGCTGAAACCCGACCGCAGCCTCGTGACGGCGATGGACATGGCCATCGAGAAGGAACTGCGGGCGATGATCCATGCCCGCTTCCCCGGGCACGGCATCATCGGCGAGGAACAGGAATGGGAGCGCGAGGACGCGGATTTCGTCTGGGTGCTCGATCCGATCGACGGGACCGCCTCGTTCATCGCCGGCATGCCGGTCTACGGCACGCTCATCGCCCTTGCCCATCGCGGCGTTCCGATGCTCGGCATCATCGACATTCCGCCGGTCGATGCCCGCTGGCTCGGCGTCGCCGGCCGGCCGACGCTGAAGAACGGCGTTCCCTGCAGGGTCAAATCCTGCGAGGACCTGTCGGTCGCCATGATGTCCACCAGCAATCCGGACTTCTATTCCGATGCCGAACGCCCCGCGCTCGACCTTCTGCGCAAGCGCACCAACTGGCGCATCTACGGCGCAGCCGCGCTCGCCTATGGCCTCTTGACTGACGGCGGCACGGATGTCGCGCTGGATACGGGCCTGAAGGTCTATGATTACGCCCCGTTCCGCCCGGTCATCGAAGGGGCCGGCGGCGTCATCACCGACTGGCAGGGCCAGCCGGTCACGCTGAAGACCGGCCCGCGCATCCTTGCGGCGGGCGATGCACGCAAGCACCGGGAAATCGTCGAGATGCTGAACGGCCTCGACATTCCCGCCTGAGACCAACTGAACGAACCGGGAGGAGAGCCATGGGGATCGATATCAGGAACCTCTACGTCAACTACGGAGGAATGGACGTCATCGCCGATCTGAGCCTGACGATACCGGAAGGGTGCTTCTTCACCCTGCTCGGCCCCTCGGGTTGCGGCAAGACCACGCTGCTGCGCACCATTGCCGGCTTCGTGCAGGCGGCAAAGGGCAACATCTATTTCCAGTCGCAGGACGTGACCAGGCTGCCGCCGCACCGGCGCAACATCGGCATGGTGTTCCAGGATTACGCGCTGTTCCCCGACAAGACGGTGGCCGAGAACGTCGCCTACGGCCTTCGCGCGCGCGGCGAGAGCGGCGAGGCGATGATGAAGAAGGTCCGCCACGAGCTGGAGCATGTCGGCCTCGGCCACGTCATGGACCGTCACCCGGCCGCCCTTTCCGGCGGCCAGCGCCAGCGCGTCGCCCTCGCCCGCGCCATGGTCATCAAGCCACAGGTCCTGCTGATGGACGAGCCGCTGTCGAACCTCGACGCGAAGCTGCGCATCCAGATTCGCGAGACGATCTGCGATCTCCAGCGCGAGGCGAACATCACCACGGTCTTCGTCACGCACGACCAGGAGGAAGCCCTTTCCATGTCCGACCAGATCGGCGTGATGAACAAGGGCAAGGTCGAGCAGCTCGGCACGCCGAAGGAAATCTATGCGACGCCGCGCACCGCCTATGTCGCCGATTTCGTCGGCGCGGCCAACCGCATCAACGTCACGGTCGCCGAGGCCAATTCCGACGGCACAGCCCGCATCATGCTGGGCGATGCCGCGATCCTCGCGCGCAACACGCTTACCGCCACCAGCCGCGACGGCATCCTCATCATGCGCCCCGAGGACCTGCGGCTGAAGCCGCGCACATCCGCCGAGACGCAGGGTCTCAAGGGCCGCGTCGTGAAACGGCAATATCTCGGCGGCAAGACGAGCTACAAGCTGGCGCTGCCCGACGAGACGCTGATCAACGTCGATTCCCACGGCGACGACCATGACGGCTTCGAGATCGGCGCCGATGTCATCGCCACCATCGATCCCTCCAAGGCCATGGTGATCGCGTCATGATCAGGGCCGCCGATCTTCGCGCGCCCTGGCTCTGGCTTTCGCTCGCCGCCCTCGTCGCGCTCCTTGTCTTCATCGTCTATCCGGTGGCCAATATCCTGACCGCCAGCGTCTCCGGCGACCAGAACGGCTGGAGCCGGCTGCTCTCCGATCCGCGCGGACTTTCCGCCATCCTCAATACGCTGATCCTCGCCTCGGCCGTCACCTGCACCTGCGTGCTGATCGGCGTGCCGCTCGCCTATGTCACGGCGCGCTATCGCTTCTTCGGCAAGTCGATCATCGCGCTCCTGCCGCTGATCACCCTCGTCATCCCGGAGGTGATCTCCGCCCAGACCTGGCTGATGGCGCTCGGCAACAACGGCCTCATCACCCGCTTCCTGCGCGATATCGGCATCCAGCTGCCGTCCTTCTACGGCTGGTTCGGTCTCGTCACGGTAATGACCTTCGTCTATTACACCTATGTCTATATCGGCACGGTCGCCGCGATCAGCGGCTTCGATTCGACCCTTGAAGAAGCCGCCCAGAGCCTAGGCACCTCGCCCGCCCGCTCGCGCATGAAGGTCATGCTGCCCGTCATCCTGCCCTCGATCCTTGCCAGCGCGCTCCTGGTCTTCACCATGGTCGTCGGCAATTTCGCCATCTCGATGATCCTGTCCAACCGGCTGCCGCTGCTGTCGGTCGTCACCTACCAGGCCGCGGTCTCGGAAGGCGGGGCGGCGCCCGTCATGCAGAGCACCTTCGCGACGGTCTCCGTCGTCATGGTCATGCTGATCCTCTTCCTCAACCGCTGGATCGTCTCGCGCGGCCGGTTCGAGATCGCGCAGGGTCGCGGCGCAAGACCCGTTCCGATCACCGGCTGGCGGGGCGCGGCGATCGGGCTTGCCGCGAGCTTCATCGTCATCGTCTCGCTCGTGCCGCTCGCCGTTATCGCCGTCGGTGCCTTCACGGTGTCGCGCGGGCCGGTCATGCAATGGGGCAACTGGACGCTCGCCAACATGGAGCGCGTCTTCATCAACGCGCCGCAGCCGCTGGTCAATTCCCTGATCTATGCCGGCGCGGCGACGCTGATCGGCATCTGCTTCAGCGCGCTCGTCAGCTACCTCATCATCAAGAAGCGCAACGCCGTCACGCCCTGGCTCGACTATATCTCGTCGATCCCGCTGGCGCTGTCCGGCACGGTGCTCGGCATCGGCCTGGTCGTGTCGTTCAATTCCGGCTGGCTGCCGCTGACCGGCACGGCGACGATCATGGTGCTCGCCCTCCTGGTGCGGCGCCTGCCCTTCGGCATGCGCAGCGCCCAGGCGACGCTGCACAACATCCCGAACTCCATCGAGGAGGCCTCGATCAGCCTCGGCTCGCCGCCGATGCGCACCTTCTTCAAGGTGGTGCTGCCGATGATGGGCCCCGCGATCGCCTCGGCCGCCATCCTCACCTGGACGACCAGCGTCTCGGAGCTCAGCGCGTCCATCCTCGTCTATTCCGGCGGTCGGGAGACGCTGACGATCCAGGTCTTCCGGCTGATCGGCAGCAACCTGATGGCCTATGCCTCAGCCTACGGCCTCGTCCTCATCGCGGTGATCATCATCCCGATCATCGTGGCCACGAAAGTCTTCAAGGTCGACGTGTTCGCGTCGAAGTGAAGGTCAATCCAGACAAGTCGATCAACAAACAGAGAGGAACCGAAACAATGAAGATCCACATGACCCTCGCCGCTGCGATCCTCGCGCTTGCCGCCGGCACCGCGGCCTTCGCGCAGGAAAAGACCGTCACGCTCTATTCCTCCAACCCGGAGCAGGCCATCGAGGCCGTCGCGAACACGCTGAAGGAAAAGGCACCGGACATCCGCCTCAACTCGATCACCGGCGGCAGCGGCGTTCTGCTGCGCCGCCTCGAGGCGGAAGCCGCGAACGTCCAGGGCGATCTCTTCTGGAGCTCCAGCTTCAACACGGTCGGCGCCTTCGAAAACCAGTTCCAGGCCTATGAGTCCCCGGAACTCTCCGCCATTCCGGAAAAGCTGCGCTATCCTGGCAACCTCTTCACGCCCGCGAACGTCCATGTCGTGGTGATCATGGTCAATACCGACCAGCTCGGCGACCTGCCGGCGCCCAAGACCTGGACCGACCTGCTCGATCCGAAGTGGAAAGGCAAGATCGTCGTCGCCGATCCGGCCAACAGCTCGACCGGCTATACGATCCTGTGGGGCCTGCACAAGATGATCGGCGACGAGGAATTGAAGAAGCTCGCCGCCAATGTCGCGGTCAGCTCGTCCTCCTCGGCCGTGCAGAGCGGCGTCGCCATGGGCGAATATGCCGTGGGCCTCGCCTTCGAAGCCAATGCCTACCCCTACGTCGACGGCGGCCAGGAAGAGATCGAGCTGGTCTACCCGGAGGACGGCACCTTCATCACCGCCGACTTCGCCGGCCTGGTCAAGGACGCGCCTGGCGGCGATGCGGCCAGGACCGCCTTCGACGTGCTGATGTCGAAGGAAACCCAGACGGCGCTGCTGGAAACCTCGTTCCGCCGCCCGAGCCGCAGCGACATCGAGGTTTCGAAGATCGTCAAGCTGCCGGAAATGTCGGCCATCAAGGTCTTCGACATCGACGAGAAGGAAGCCGCCGACAAGCGCGACGAATTCCTGAAGTCCTGGCAATCCTACGCAGCGTCGGCTGCGGAGTAACGAGACCGGCCTGCCGGGGGAGGAAGCGATGGCGCGCAACGGCGCTCAGCTCTCTCCCCGGCGGCGTTTTCCCCCGGGCCGGGTCGCCAGCACATTGCGGATCGCGAAGCTGGAATGGATCCGCGAGACCCCCGGCATCGCCGACAGGATTTCCTTGTGGATGCGCTCGAACTCGCCGGCGTTGGCGACCTCCACGCGCAGAAGATAATCCGAGCCGCCCGTCATCAGGAAGCATTCGCGGATTTCCGGGTGCTTGCGCACCGCCGCCTCGAAACGGTCGAGGTGATCCTCCGTCTGCCGCTCCAGGGTGATGTTGATGATGACGGCGATGGTGGAATCGGCGTTTCCAGGGTTGATGAGCGCCGTATAGCCGCGAATGACGCCGCCCTGCTCCATCAGCTTGATCCGCCTGAGGCAGGCCGAAGGCGACAGGCCGACCTCGGCGGCGAGCTGCGCATTGCTCATGCGCGCATCGAGTCTCAGAAGCCGCAGGATGTTGCGGTCGATCGCGTCCAGCCCCATCATCGCAGATCATTCCAAAAGTTGATCGTTTCTTTCAAACATCACGCCCGCGCACAATAATCAAGCGCTGTTTCGTCGGCAATTTCACGATCCTTTCACTAGGCTCCAGCAAGGTGGGAGGCTTGGCATGGATGGTGTGACAAAAACCGGGAAGCCAGCCGGCGCTGCCGGGACGAGCGGCGCTTCCGGCTATCTGACGATCGATCTTTCGGCCCTCGCCCGCAATTATGAGCGGCTTGCCGCGGACGTCGCGCCGGCGCGCGCGGCAGCCGTCGTCAAAGCGGATGCCTATGGGCTCGGCGCGCACGAGGTCGCCCCGAAACTCCAGGCCCATGGCTGCCGTCATTTCTTCGTCGCCCAGTTCGCCGAAGCCCTCGCCTTGCGCCCGCTGCTGGCCGCCGACACGGCGGTCTTTGTGCTGAACGGCCTCCAGCCCGGCAACGAGATCGCCTGCGCCCGCGAAGGCATCGTGCCCGTGATCAATTCTCTGGACCAATGGCGGCAATGGGCCGACGCGGCGCGGAGCTTTGCCCGCAGACTGCCGGCCGTCCTGCAGTTCGACACCGGCATGTCGCGGCTTGGCATTCCGCCGGAAGAGCGGGCGGCCCTCGCGGAACTCGTGAAGACGGAGGACGGGATCGACGTTCTATTCGTCATGAGCCATCTCGCCTCCGCCGACGATGCGCAAAGCGACCAGAATGCCGCCCAGCTTGCCGAGATGAACCGTGTGGCGGCGCAATTCCCGAACGTTGCGGTCTGCTTCGCCAATTCCGGCGGCATCTTCCTCGGCAAGGCCTATCATGGCGTGCTGGCCCGCCCCGGCATCGCGCTCTACGGCGGCGCGCCGTCGGACGACGGCAGGAACCCGATGGAGCCGGTCGTCCGGCTCGACGTCGCGGTGGTGCAGACGCGCAACGTGCCGGCCGGCACCCGCGTCGGCTATGGCGGAACTCACGTCACCACCCGGCCTGCCCGGCTCGCCACCCTTGCCGCCGGCTACGCCGACGGGCTCTTGCGCAGCCTCTCGGGCCGCGGCGCCGTCTATTGCGACGGCGTGCGGCTTCCCATTGTCGGACGCGTCTCGATGGACAGCATCACCGTCGACATCTCGGATCTGCCGGAAGGCCGCCTTCAATGCGGCAGCCTCGTGGAGGTTCTCGGTCCTCACCAGAGCCTCGAGGATGTCGCGCGCGATGCCGGCACCATCGCCTACGAGATCCTGACGGGCCTTGGCCGCAGATATGAACGGCAGTATCTCTGAAGCCAGAAACCCGCGAGAATACAAGACGATACAGCATTTCTTTCGCATGAGGGCATCATGAAAGTCATCGTTCTCGGCGCCGGCATCGTCGGCGTCACCTCGGCTTACCAGCTTGCCAGGGCCGGCCACGAGGTCACGGTCGTCGACCGCCAGCCGGGACCTGCGCTGGAGACCAGCTTTGCCAATGCCGGCGAGGTCTCCTTCGGCTATTGCTCCCCCTGGGCCGCCCCCGGTATTCCGATGAAGGCGATGAAATGGCTGTTCATGCAGCATGCACCGCTGATCCTGCGCCCGAAGGTGGACATGGCGATGATCCGCTGGATGGCGCAGATGCTGAGAAACTGCACCTCCGCCCGCTACGCGCTGAACAAAAGCCGCATGCTGCGCCTCGCCGACTACAGCCGCATCTCGCTCGCCGCGCTGCGCGAGGAGACCGGCATTTCCTATGACGAGCGCATGCAGGGCACCTTGCAGCTCTTCCGCAACGAGGCCCAGCTCGACGCCTCCGCCAAGGACGTCAAGGCGCTCGCCGCCGACGGCATTCCCTATGAGGTGCTCGACCCCGAAGGCTGCATCCGCGTCGAGCCGGCGTTGAAACATGTGCGCGAAAAGATCGTCGGGGGACTCTTGACGCCGAAGGACGAGACCGGCGACTGCTTCAAATTCGCCAACGCACTTGCCGCGAAGGCGCAGGCGCTCGGCGTCACCTTCAACTACGGCAGCATCATTCGCGGTCTCGATGTGGAGGCCGGCCGCGTCCGCGGCGTCGTCACCGCGCACGGAACCTTGCAGGCCGATGCGGTGGTCGTGGCGCTCGGCAGCTTCTCGCCGCTGCTGGTGCGCCCGCACGGCATCCGCCTGCCGGTCTATCCGGTCAAGGGCTACTCGCTGACCATCCCGATCACCGATCCCGTCCGCGCGCCGGAATCGACGGTGATGGACGAGACCTACAAGATCGCCATCACCCGGCTCGGCGACCGCATCCGCGTCGGCGGCATGGCGGAGATCTCCGGCTATACCAACGATCTCGGCGAGCCGCGCCGCCTGACGCTGCAGCACTCCGTCACCGATCTCTTCCCCGGCGGCGACGTGTCGAAGGCGAGCTTCTGGTCGGGCCTTCGCCCGATGACGCCGGACGGCACGCCGGTCATCGGCCCGACGAAAGTCGCGGGCCTCTTCCTCAACACCGGCCACGGCACGCTCGGCTGGACGATGAGCTCGGGTTCGGCCCGCGTCATCGCCGACCTCGTCTCCGGCCGGAAGCCGGAGATCGACGCGACGGACCTTGCCGTCGCACGCTATTCGTGAGCGGCTCGCCCGCCTGCCGAAAACCCCTTGAGAAAACAGGCGGCGGCTTGCCCGCCGGGCGCCGCTTGCCTATCTTCCCGTCATCACTTCCGCTGGAATCCCATGACGAAGATACATCCCCACAGCCACACGCCATCCGGCCTGCCGCGCGCCCGCCGATACGCCATCCCCTTCGACGGCCGGCCGGGCAGGAACAATGCCATCACCGACGTGCCCAGCGTTTCGGTCGGCTATGCCACGCTGATCGAGGGCGACGGGCCGCTGGTCGTCGGCAAGGGACCGGTGCGCACCGGCGTCACAGCCATCCTGCCGCGCCCGCATGCGGAACTGGACGTGCCGGTCTTTGCCGGCCTTTTCAGCGGCAACGGCAATGGCGAGATGACCGGCTCCCATATCATCGCGGAAATCGGCGCGTTCAACTTCCCCATCACCATCACCAACACCCATTCCTGCGGCATCACGCGCGACGGAACCATCCGCTGGATGGGCGAGCACCTTCCCCAGTCGCTCGACGCCACCTGGGGACTGCCGGTCGCGGCGGAGACCTATGACGGCTTCCTCAACGACATCAACGGCCACCATGTGACCGCCGCCCATGTGGCCGAGGCGATCGGCAGCGCCGTCGAGGGGCCGATCGAGGAAGGCAGCGTCGGCGGCGGCACCGGCATGAGCACTTTCGGCTTCAAGGCAGGCTCGGGCACCGCCTCGCGGCTGGTGGAATGGACCGACCAGGTCTTCACCGTCGGCAGTTTCGTACAGTCCAATTTCGGGCAGCGGCGCAACCTGACGATCCGCGGCCGCCGCGTCGGCGCCGATCTCGTCGAGCCGCGCGTGATCGAGCGCACCGAACGGCGGGAAAAGGGCTCGATCATCGCCGTCGTCGCGACCGATGCGCCCTTCATGCCGCACCAGCTCGAACGGCTCGCCCGCCGCGTGCCGCTCGGCATCGCCTGGACCGGCGGCCTCGGCTACCACAGCTCCGGCGATATCTTCCTCGCCTTTTCGACGGCGAACCGGCAGGCGGCGACCGGCAGGCGCGGCGAGTTCGCCGAAGCCCGCTACATACCCGATGCCGACATCGATCCCTTCTTCGACGCCGTCGCCGCGAGCATCGAGGAAGCCATCCTCAACGCGCTCGTCGCCAATCGCGACATGACGGGCCGCGACGGCAATTTCGTTCCCGCCCTTCCCGCCGCCTGGCTGGAACAGACCTTCGGCGTCGCCGATCCACCGGTCTAGGATTACCGCAGGAACCTGCTGGAATTTCAAAACGCTACGTGCATAGACCCTGTCGGCGCCCGCATGCCGCTATCCCGGCGGCCGGGACAGACCGACGCCATCGTGAAAGGAAAGTTCAATGGCACTCAAACTGAAGGTGATCTTCGGCAGCACGCGGGCCGGACGGGCCGGCCTGCCGGTCGGCAAATGGGTCCAGGACCAGGCCGTTACCCACGGCGCGTTCGATGTCGAGCTGATCGACCTTGCCGACTTCTCCCTTCCCCTGCTCGACGAGCCGAAGCATCCCCGCCTGCAGCAATACGAGCACGAGCACACCCGCCGCTGGAGCAAGGCCGTCGCCCCCGCCGACGCCTTCGTCTTCGTCACGCCCGAATACGACTACTTTCCGTCCGCCGCGCTGGTGAACGCGCTGCAATTCCTTTCGGTGGAATGGTCCTACAAGGCCGCGACGGTCGTCAGCTATGGCGGCATATCCGGCGGCCTGCGCGCCACCCAGGAGCTTCGCCAGCTGATCGGCAATCTCAACATGGTGGCGATACCGCAGACGGTGCCGGTACCGTTCTTCTCGAAACATATCGGCGAAGACAAGGTCTTCTCGCCCGAGCAGCCGGTGGTCGAGGGCATGACGCTGGCGCTGGATGCGCTTGCCAAATGGAGCGGGGCGCTGAAGCCGCTTCGCGAAGGCTGAGACGCGGCCCGGCGGCCGGTCATTCAATGGTGGAGATGGCGGGCGGGGTGACGAACACCGCCCGCTCTCTTGCGGCGCCCGTCTCAGGCTCGTCATCCGCCTCGTGCGGGGCGATCTCCACCCGGTTGCGGCCATTGGCCTTGGCGCGGTAAAGCGCGCTGTCGGCACGCCGCAGCAGGTCGTCATAGGTCCTGTCGCTCTTGCGGCGAAAGGCGAGCCCGGCGGAGACGGTAAGACCGATCCTTTCTTCCTCCAGCATGAAACCGCCGTCCTCGACCGCAACACGCATCCGCTCCGCCCTTGCAAAGGCATCCGATCGCGCAAGATCCTGGAAGAGGACGACGAATTCCTCGCCACCCGTGCGGGCGATCAGGCCCGCCGGCCCCATGTTCTCGCGCAGCCGGTTCGCGACATGGACGAGCGCCCGGTCGCCGGCATCGTGGCCGTAGGCGTCGTTGATCCGCTTGAACTTGTCGAGATCGAAGATCGCGACGCAAAGGTCGCGCCCTTCCGCCGAGGCCAGGAAGAAGGCATCGGCGCTTGCCTGCGCCAGGCTGCGGCGGTTCGCAAGGCCTGTCAGGTAGTCGGTCGCCGCCGCCCGCTCCAGCCCGCGCCGCAGCCGATCCGAGCACATGAGCAGGAAGGCGGTGGTTCCCACGACCGGAAGCAGCGTCATCAGCATGGCGGAAAGCACATTCAGCCAGTTTCCGCCCGTCTCGATCGAAAACCCTTCCGGCACACCCACCGCCAGATAGAGCAGCCCCCGTGCGGCGGAATAGACGCCGACCGCGATGAACATGGCGGTGAGGATCTTGCGCGCCAGCGAAGGCTGGCCGAGCGCCGGGTTCGCCAGCACCCTGACCGACAGCATCATCAGCGCGGTCCAGACGATGGTGACGACGGCCATGCGGATCGCAAAGCTCGGCGTGACGGCGGAAAACCAAGCAATGCAGACCGTTACGAGAGCGGCCGGCAGGAAAAGCCACGGCTTGACATCGAGCCGGTGAAACCGCCGGATCGCGACGTAGTAGCCGGTAAGGCCGAAGACGAGGGCGGCATTGGCGATCGTCAGCATGAGCGGCCGCGGCAGGGGCTCGCCGAACGCGAAAACCACGCAGCCGAGCGCCACGAGGATCGTTCCGAGGCACCAGTGGCTCGCGGCGGGCCGAAGGGCGGCCGGCAGTTCCCGGTAGATGGCGGCAAGAATGGTGCCGTTCGCCAGCACCATCACAGACGCCGTGGTGAATATGGTTTTCGCATCCATCATGAACGCGCATTCTCCAGTTCCCGGACCGATGGAGCCCGCATGAAGAAGGGCACCCCCTGCCTGCCGAATGCGACACGCATTTGCCGCACATAGCCGAACCTTTAACGCGAAACTCCTAAACGCGTCTTTCGAGAATGGAACAACAGAGGGTTAAGACCCCGCCGCCTCGTCATCGACACGGGGCCCGGCCTCCTTCGCACGCCAGCGGGAACATCTCGGCGATCTTCTGGTTGGATGCATGCAATCCGGTGCAAAGGAGAATGGCATGGCCGCGAACCGAGGCATCCACCGGCCTATCGTCCCTCGCTACACGCCGCAGGAATTGATCGCCGCCTTCGCGATCAGTTGCCTGACGGGCGGGCTCTTGACCGACATCACCTATTGGAAAAGCGCGGAATTCATCTGGGCCGACTTTTCCGCCTGGCTGATCTCGGCCGGCGTCGTCGCGGCGGTCCTTGCGATCGTCGTCGCGCTCGTCGACTATCTGGTGTTTCGTTCGCGACGACGGCTCGTCCCGCCGCTGCCCTATCTTCTCGCCAGCCTTCTGGTGCTGGTGCTTGCCATATTCAACATGATGATCCACAGCCGCGATGCCTGGACGTCCGTCGTGCCCTGGGGGCTGACGCTGTCGGCGGCCACGGTTGTCGTGCTGCTCGCCGCCGCCCTGTGGCGCACGATGGAGCTTCGCCGCGCCTGCCGGGAGGTCGAACCATGAATTTCGCACGATATCCGGGCCGCCGTCGCCGGCTCATCCTCCTCATTGCGGCGCTCGGCCTGCTTGCGGCCTGCAGCGATGACGCGCTTGATCCGCAGGAGCAGATCGGCGCCGATCCGAAACTGCCCGAGCCGCAGCAATATCTCTTTCCGCCCATGCATCTTGCCTCGGTGGTCGGCTGGAAGGAAGGCGAGACGCCGGCGGTGGCGCCGGGCTTGAAGATCGCCGCCTTCGCCACCGGCCTGCAGCATCCGCGCTCGATCTATGTCCTGCCGAACGGCGATGTGCTCGTGGTCGAATCGAAAGGTCCGGGGACGGAGCCCGTCCGCCGGCCGAAGGATCTCGTCATGGGCTGGGTGGAAAAGCTGTCGACGGGCGGCGGCGGCGGCGAGCCGAGCAACCGCATCACCCTTCTGCGCGATGCGGACGGTGACGGAAAGCCCGAGGTAGAGAGCGTCTTCCTCGATCATCTCGACTCGCCCTTCGGCGTCGCCCTCGTCGGCACAGATCTTTATGTCGCCAACACCAATGCGATCATGCGCTATCCCTATCAGACCGGCGAGACGAAGATCACCGCCGCACCCGAGATGCTGACCAAGCTGCCGGGCGGACCGATCAATCACCATTGGACGAAAAGCCTCGTCGCCAGACCGGACGGCACGAAGCTCTATGTCGGCGTCGGCTCCAACAGCAACATCACCGAGAACGGTATCCAGGCGGAGGAAAACCGCGCAGCCATCTGGGAGGTCGACAGGCAGAGCGGCCGCTGGCGTATCTTCGCCAACGGCCTGCGCAATCCCAACGGCCTCAGCATCGAGCCATCGACGAGCCGGCTGTGGACCGTTGTGAACGAGCGGGACGAACTCGGACCGGACCTCGTTCCGGACTATCTGACATCCGTCACCGAAGGCGGCTTCTACGGCTGGCCCTACAGCTATTATGGCCAGCATCTCGACCCGCGCGTCGCGCCGCAGCGGCCCGATCTCGTGGAAAAGGCGCTGGTGCCGGACTATGCCCTCGGCTCCCACGTCGCCCCTCTGGGGCTCGCCTTCTATACGGCAGAGGCGCTGCCGGACAAATATCGCGGCGGCGCCTTCGTCGGCGAGCATGGCAGCTGGAACCGCAAGTCCTTCAACGGCTACAAGGTCGTTTTCGTGCCCTTCGCGGCCGGCAAACCGAGCGGCCGGGCGGAAGACGTGGTCACCGGCTTCCTCAACGAGAACGAGGAGGCACGCGGTCGTCCCGTCGGCGTCGGCGTCGACACGAAGGGCGCCCTTCTCATCGCGGACGATGTCGGCAACACGGTCTGGCGCGTGACCGGCGGCTGAGCCGGTTCGGAACGACAGGAGAAGACAGATGGAGACCTATTATTCCGGTCCCGGGGCACCGCCGCCGGAGGCGATCGTGGTCAAGCTCTACCATTCCGGCGACAGGGTGCGCGGCTATGTCCGCAAGGTGGCCCGCCCGGGCGAGGACGACGCGATCTTCCCCGGCGAGGAGATGGATGCCGAGGATGCATTCCGGCTGGCGCGGAGCCATGCCGAAGGCGCGCCGATCCATGTCGAGCTTCTGGAGGATGTCGAATGGGATCCGGCCTGGGGTGAGCTCGAACGAGGCTAGCCTGTCCTGCGACCGGACGGGATCGCCCGGCCGCAGAACGCGTCAGATATCCTTCGCAAGGCGCAGCGCGTCGTAGATCGCCGCATGGGTGTTGCGGGCAGCGACCGCATCGCCGATCCTGAAGAGCTGGTAGGCGCCTTGCGGATTGCGCTCTACCGTCTGCGGCGCACCGGCCACCAGCGCGTCATAGGAGACCTCGCCGAGGTTCCTGGAGCCCGGCTTCAGCTCGAAATAGAGATCGTCCAGCGGAATGGTGCCGTGGTTGACGACGATCTGGTCGACGATGCGCTGTTTCGCGACGCCGCCATAATCGCTGCCGACATGGGCGATGAGCTGGTTGCCGCTCCTTTCAGCCGCCTCCAGCCGATAGGTGACGGTGAAGGTCGTATCGAGCTTTTGCAGCGAACGCATGTAGGGCACGAGGTTCATGGCCATGACCTCCGGCGCGAAGGCCCGGTCCGGCGTCATGATCTCGACCTTGCCGCCGGCCCTGGCGATGACCTCTGCGGCCTGCAGACCGGCATGATCACCGGCATCGTCATAAAGGAGCACGTTCGTGCCGGGCTTCACGTCGCCCGAAATGATGTCCCAGGAGGAGACGACCAGCTCATTGCCCCTCGAAAGCACGTCGGTATGCGGAAGGCCGCCTGTCGCGATGATCACGACATCGGGATTTTCCGCCATGATCGCATCGGCTTCCGCCCAGGTGTTGAAGTGGAACGTCACGTTCTGCTTCTCGCACTGGGCCATGCGCCACGCGATGATGCTGATCATCTCGCGCCGACGCTCGCTCTGTGCGGTCAGTCGGATCTGCCCGCCGGGATCGTTCGCCGCCTCGAAGACCACGACCTCGTGCCCGCGCGCGGCGCAAACCCGCGCAGCCTCCAGACCAGCCGGACCGGCGCCGACGATCACCACCTTCCTGCGCACACCCGCTTTAGCGATGTCGTGCGGCATGGTCTCCTCGCGGCCGGTCGCCGCATTGTGGATGCAGAAAGCAAGACCGCCCTGATAGATGCGGTCGAGACAGTAGTTCGCACCGACGCAGGGGCGGATATCGTCCTCCCGCTTCTCCATGATCTTGCGCACGATATGCGGGTCCGTCATATGCGCGCGGGTCATGCCGATCATGTCGACCTTGCCCGCCGCGATCGCGTGGCGGGCGGTGGCGACATCCTGAATCTTCGCCGCGTGGAAGGTCGGGAACCTCGTCGCCGCGCGCACCTCGCCGGCAAAATCCAGATGCGGCGCGCTCGCCATGCCCTGGATCGGGATGACATCCGTCAGGCCCGGATCCGTGTCGATATGGCCGCGGATGACGTTCAGATAGTCGATGAGGCCGCTTTCCTTGAGCCGGCGGGAAATTTCAAGGCCTTCGGCCTTGTCCGTCCCGCCGGGAAGACATTCGTCGGCAGTGTAGCGCACGCCGAGGATGAAATCGTCGCCCACCCTTTCACGCATCGCCTTGAAGACGTCGAAACAGAAGCGCAGCCGATTGTCGAGCGAGCCGCCATAGGGCCCGTCCAGCTCGTTGGTGAGCGGCGATGTGAACTGGTCGATGAGGTGGCCATAGGCCTCCAGCTCGACGCCGTCCATGCCGCCGGCCTTCATGCGTTCGGCGGCATCGGCGAAATCCTTGATGATGCGCTCGATATCCCAGTCTTCCAGCTTCTTGGGGAAGGCGCGGTGGGCCGCCTCGCGGTGATGGGAGGGCGCGACGACGGGCAGCCAGTCGCCCTTGTCCCACCGGGTGCGGCGACCGAGATGGGTGAGCTGGATCATGATCGCGGCTCCCTGCTCGTGGACGGCATCGGTCATGTCGCGGATCCACGGCACGATCTCATCCTTGTAGGCGAGCAGGTTGTTGAAGACCGGTGGGCTGTCCTTCGACACGGCCGCGGAGCCGGCCGTCATGGTCAGGGCGACGCCGCCCCTTGCCCGCTCCACCGTATAGGCCCGGTAGCGGCCCTTCGGCATGCCGTCCTCCGGATAGGCCGGCTCATGCGAGGTGACGATGATGCGGTTGCGCAGGGTCAGGTGCTTCAACTGAAAAGGCTGAAGCAGGGGATCGTTCGACATGGCCGGCTCCGGTTCAAGGGATTTCCCTCACGCTATGCGAGAATGTACATATGTGTCAACTATCGAAACAGCGGTGTCCATCACACGGACATTCCTGTGCATTCCGCTTGTGGCGGGATGGCGGATTTGTTAGGAGGGCGTCATGGAACAGGCGACGGGTGACAGCGGCTGGCGTGGCTCCCGCGAGGGGTGGCTTCAGGCCGCCTATGATTGCCTTCTCGAATCCGGCGTGGATTCGGTGAAGATCCTGCCGCTGGCAAAGCGGCTCAATCTGTCCCGCACGAGCTTCTACTGGTTCTTCAAGGACCGGGAAGAACTGCTCGGCGCGCTTATCGCGCTCTGGCGGGACAAGAACACGGGCAATCTGGTGAAACAGTCGGAGGCCTATGCCGAAACGCTCGCGGAAGCGGCACTGAACGTCTTCGATTGCTGGGTGGACACCAATCTCTTCGATTCCCCCTTCGAATTCGCCGTTCGAAGCTGGGCCCTGCAATCGCCGGACATCCTGTGCGAGGTGCAGCAGGCCGACCGTATGCGGGTGGAAGCGCTCACCCGCATGTTCATGCGGTTCGGATATGCCGAGACGGCCGCCGATGTCCGGGCGAGAACGACCTATCTTGTCCAGATCGGCTATATCTCGATGCAGGCCAAAGAGGACCTTGCCCTGCGCATGAAGCGAATTCCCGAATATATCGCGATCTATACCGGCCAGACCCCGCAAAAACGAGAACTCGACCGCTTCTTCGCGCGACACGGCTGCCAGCCGGCATAACGGCCGGCTCGATGCCGCGCGCCGTGGCTGCGTCATGCGCGTCTCGCGGCGACCGGCTCGGTGTGGCGCAGCAGCCAGGCAAGGGTTCCCGCCCGGACATGGGGTTTGAGGCGCGCGCGGACAAGCGCGTGATAGGCATCGAGAAAGGCTGTTTCGGGCGGCGTCAGGGCTGCGAGATCGGCCATGGCGAGATCGATGGGCGCAAGGGTCAGCGTTGCGAAACGGCGGAAGCCGGCACCATCCTCCACCACTTCCACCTGGTTTTCGATGCGCATGCCGAAAGCGCCCTGCTCGTAATAGCCGGGCTCGATCGTCATGATATTGCCGGGCTCGAAGGCGTGCAGGTTCGGCTTGCGGTCGAAGCGGTGCGGATATTCATGAACCAGAAGATTGTGGCCAACGCCGTGGCCGGTGCCGTGGTCATAATCGAGGCCGGCCTCCCAGAGCGGCCGCCGCGCGAAGGCATCGAGCTGGTGGCCCTGCGTTCCCGCCGGAAAGCGCACGGACATCAGGGAGATGAAGCCCTTCAGCACCGCCGTATAGGCGATGCGCATATGCGCGCCCGGCGTGCCGAACATCACGGTGCGCGTAAGATCGGTGGTGCCGTTCTCATATTGCCCGCCGGAATCCACGAGATAGGGCGCGGCCGCGCCCAACGGCGCGTCGGTTTTCCCGCTTGCCGCATAGTGGCACATCGCGGCATTGGCGCCGGCGGCGGATATCGTGCGGAAGCTCGCCTCCAGGAAACCCGCCCGCTCCTGCCGAAAGGCGAGCAGGCGCGCCTCGGCTTCAAGCTCCGTGACCGGCCGCGCCGTGCCTTCGCGCGCCGGCACCTCGTCCGCCAGCCAGGCGAGGAATTCGGTGACGGCGATGCCGTCCTGCAGATGGCAATCACGATAGCCTTGCAATTCGGCCGGCGTTTTCAAAGCCTTGGCAAGGGTGATCGGACTCGTCTGCGGCGCTAGCCGACCGCCGGCGGCCAGGATACGGGCGCGAACGGCCTGCGGCGCGAAATCGGCGTCGATCACCGCCGTCTTCCCGGCCGCCACAGTAGAGAGCCGGCCGAGGAAGGCATCCGGCGGCGAGAGGGTGACGCCCGCAAGCTCGTAAACGTCGAGATCGTTGCCGAGTTTGCGGCGGTCGACGAACCACTCGATGCCCCCCTCCGCGCCGAGCAGCAGGAAGGAATGCGGCACAGGGTTCATCGGCACGTCGGAGCCGCGGATATTGAGCAGCCAGGCGATATTGTCCGGAAGGGTCTCGACCAGGAGATCGCCGCCGCGCTGCCGCACGTCCGTGGCGATGCGGGCCTGCTTATCGGCCGCGGTTTCCCCGGCGAGCAGCGGCGGCATCGCCCGGATAGCGCCGAGCGGACGGAGCGGACGGTCGCGCCACACCGCATCGAAAGGGTCGGCATCCAGCGCCACCAGCTCAGCGCCAGCCGCCTCGCAGCCACCGACCAGCCGGTCGTGCAGGTTACCCCCCACCAGCATGGTGTCGATGCCGATGCGCCAGCCGGGCTGTGCATGATCCTTGAGCCAGCAGTCTAGCGGATCGTCATGCAGGTGATGGACATCGAACAGCGACGGATCGACCTCCTGGCGCACCTGCACCTGGTAGCGCCCGTCGACGAAGATCAACGCCCGATCCTTCAGTACCAGCGCCAGGCCGGCCGAGCCGGAAAAGCCGCTGAGATAGCGCAGGCAATCGTCGCGCGGCGCCGTCACCTCGCTCTGATGGGCATCGGTCCGTGGCACGACGAGGCCATCCAGCCCGGCGGCCTCCATCCAGCCGCGCAGCGCCGCTAGCACCGGCACACGGTCGTTTGCAATCATGATCCTGGCTTTTGTTCAGCGGTCGGCCTTCAGCGGGCCGCCTTTTTCGGCCACCAGCGCGACGAGCCGGTCGAAGACCGCGCCCGACTGGCGGATGCCGTCATGCTCGAATTCGTTGGTGATCCAGACATCGACATTGCCGACAGCCTTCGCCGTCTGAAGCGACAGGCCGGCATCGACATACATGTCGTCGTGATAGACGACCGCCGAAACCGGAACCTCATTCGCCGCAAGCCGTGCCTTGTCGTAGAGCTGGCTATGGCGCGGACGGCGGGCGAGCACCTCGGCGGCGGCGCGAAAGGGTTTGAGGAGCGCGATCTCTTCGAACATCCAAGGATAGATCATCTCGCCGGCGAAGAGGAGCGGCCGTGCCTTGGGGTCGAATTCCGGGAATTCGGCGAGCAATCGTTCGGCGGCCCAGGCAGTCGCCCCCTCGCCTTCCCCATAGATCGCCTCATGGATGGCCGCAAACAGCGGGTTGCCATGATAGGCGGTCGCATGCATGAGCGCGGCGAGGAACTGGTCGGACAGGCGGTCCGGCGCGACGAATGCCTCGTCTAGCAGCCAGTGGATGTTCTCGAAGCCCGGCCCCATGCCGAAATCGAGTCCGAGGCTCTGGAACCGGCGCACCGAAAGGCGGTCGCCATCCGGCAGCATCACCGGATTGGCGTCGATGAAGTCGGCGATGCGGGCAACCAGTCCCCGATCGTCCGGGTAGCGCTTGTAGAAAATCTCGTTCTTGGCGCGAACGCGCGGATAGGTGTGGCGATAGACGGTCTCGGCGGACGGATCGATGCTGGGGATGCCGCCGGCGACATAGCACGCCGAAAGCGCATCCGGCGCACGGCTGAGATAGGTCAGCGTCAGAAAGCCGCCATAGCTCTGGCCAAGCGTCTGCCAGCGCGCGCCGCCAAAGGCGGTCTTGCGCAGATGTTCGAGGTCATCGACGATGGAATCGGCGCGGAAGCAGGCGAGGTAATCGGCGCCCGCCTCGCCGTCGAAGCTGGCAATGGTCGCCGCGTCGACAGGCGTGGAGCGCCCGGTGCCGCGCTGGTCGGGCAGGATGATGCGGTGCGTCTTCAGCGCCTTGGCGAGCCAGGGCGGACTGCTCTTGGTCGGGCGCGGAGACTTTCCTCCGGGTCCGCCCTGCAGGAAGCAGAGCAGCGGCAACGTCTCATCCTTGCGGGCGGGATCGACCACTTCGCGCGCGAAGAATTCGATGGTCCTGCCCGTGGGCTTCGACCAGTCGAGCGGCACCGTCACGACATGATCGCGCACATGGAGGCCCGGGATGGTATATTCGGAAACAATCATAAAAATACCTCAACGAACGCGCGGATCGAGCAGCACATACAGCAGATCGACCACGATATTGGCGATGACGATGAATAGGCCGCCGAGCAGGACGACGCCGATGATGATCGGCCGGTCCTGATTGGCGACCGCCTGCACGGCGAGCGCGCCGACGCCCTGCAAGCCGTAGACCTGTTCGATGACGATGACGCCGCCGAGCAGAAGCGCGATATCGGCGCCGAGTTGGGTCACCAGCGGCGTCAGCGCGGCGCGCATGCCGTGCTTCCACACGACCCGCCGTTCCGTCAGTCCCTTGGCGCGGGCGGTGCGGATGTAATCCTCACCCATCACGTCCAGCATCTGGCCGCGTGTCAGACGGGCATAGATCGCCGCCATCGTCAGCGCCAGCGTCATCCAGGGCAAGGCGAGATGCCAGGCCCAGATGAGCGGGCTGGACGACAGCGCCTTGTAGCCGCCGGCGGGAAACAGCGTGAAGCCTGCCTGCTTCGGCAGAAAATACAGGAGATAGAGCGACATCATTCCGAGCACGAAGGTCGGGAAGCTGAGGCCGACGAGGATGAAGGCCTGCCCCAGCCGATCACGCAGGCTGCCGGCATGGCGGGCGGACATGATGCCAATGGGCACACCGATGGAAAGCCACAGCACCGCCCCGCCCAGCACCAGCGAGAGCGTGACCGGAATGCGCCGGAGAATGATCGGCGCCACCGGTTGCTGGTTGCGGTAGGAGAAGCCGAGGTCGCCGGTGAGCGCCTTCTGCATGAAGCTGGCATATTGCACGATGATCGGCCGGTCGACGCCGAGATTCTTGCGGATCTGCTGAAGCTGGCTTTCCGTCGCCTTGTCGCCGGCGATCATGCGGGCGGGGTCCCCCGGCGCGACGAAGAACAGAAAGAAGACGAAAGCGGAAAGGACAAGCAGCACACCGGCACCGAAGCCGACACGATGGGCAAGGAAACGGATCATGGCCTGGCTCCCGCCTTCGGCCGGCGCCTGAGGCGGCGCATGGTGCGGGCGCTCTTCGGATCGAGCGCATCGCGCAGGCCGTCGCCGAGGATGTTGAAGGCAAGCGTGGTCATGAGCAGCGCCGTGCCCGGCACGAAGATCAGCCACCAGGCGACGAGATAGAGCGAGTTGGACGAGGCATCCGCCAGCATGCCGCCCCAGCTGGGCGTCGGCGGCACGATGCCCATGCCGAGAAACGAGAGCGTCGCTTCGAAAACGATGGAATTGGGGATTTGCATGGTGGTGTAAACGATGATCGGCACGGCGAGATTGGGCAGGATGTCGACCACCATGATCGACAACGGCCCGGCACCGAGCGAGCGGCTGGCCAGCACGAAATCCTGCCGTCGCAGCGAGATCACCTGCCCGCGGATGACGCGCGCCATCGGCGCCCAGCTGAAGAAGACGATGACGGCGACGGACAGCGCAAGGCTCGGCCCGAAGGCGGAAACCAGTGCCAGCGCGCAGAGCAGGAACGGCACGCTCATCACGAGGTCGGTCAACCGACTGAGCACCAGGTCGACCTTGCCGCCAAAGTAGCCGGCCGTGGTTCCGATGATCACGGCGATCAGCGAGGCAAGCATCGAGGCGAAGACGCCGACGAGCAGCGATACCCGTGCACCATAGGCCAGCCGAACCAGCACGTCGCGGCCGAGCTGGTCGGTGCCGAGCCAGAACTCCGCCCCCGGCCCGACCGGAATGCCGGCCGGCGAAAGGCCGGTCTCCCGGAACTGCTCGATGGGCGAATGGCCGGTGATCGTAGCAATCCAGGGAGCGACGATGGCGAGCAGGATGACGGCGAAAATGACGCAGAGCGCTACCATGCTGGCCGTATCGCGCCTCAGCCGCCGGATCGTCAGCGCGAAGGAGCCGCGCTGCACGACCTCGGCCGGGGGAGAGGTTTCGGTCGTCGTCACATTGCTCATGATGCCACCTGCGTCTCGACCAGCGACCGGCGACCGCCTTCGGAATGGGCCGGCAGCATCCTGGAGGCCGAAAGCAGCGTTTTCGTATAGTCATGCTGCGGATCGGCGAACAGCCGCTCGGCGGCCTCCATCTCGACGATGCGCCCGCCCTGCATCACCGCGATGCGGTCGCAGACATGGCGTACCACCGAAAGGTCGTGGGAAATGAAGAGATAAGTCAGTCCCAGATCCCGCTGCAGGTCGCGCAGCAGATTGAGGACCTGGGCCTGGATCGACACGTCGAGCGCCGAGACCGGCTCGTCGCAGATGATCAGCGCCGGATTGAGCGCGAGCGCCCGGGCGATGCCGATGCGCTGGCGCTGCCCGCCGGAAAATTCGGCGGGAAAACGGTTGTAGTGCTCGGGATTGAGGCCGACCAGTTCCATCAGGTGACGCACCTTTTCCCGCCGCTTCTCGCCCTTGGCAAGGCCGTGCAGGCGGAACGGGTCGCCGATGATGGCGCCGACCCGGCGGCGCGGGTTCAGCGAGCCGAAGGGGTCCTGGAAAACGAGCTGCACCTCGCGGCGCATCTCGCGCCATTGCCTGGCATCGAGATCGGCCATATCACGGCCGAGCACGCGCACGCGGCCGGAGGTGGCCGGCACCAGGCCGGCTACGATGCGCGCCAGCGTGGATTTCCCGCAGCCGCTCTCGCCGACGAGCCCGACGGTCTCGCCGCGCCCTATGGTGAGATCAATGCCCTTCAGCACCTCGAGCGCACGCTTCGGGCCGAAGAAGCTGCCGGTCTGATAGGTAAGGCATACGCTCTCGATTTCTGCCACCGGCGCAGGTTCGGCAGTCCTCGTCGCAACGGCCGCCGCAGCGACGGCCGGCCGGGCGGTACTCGCACCGGCTTCCAGCCAGCAGAGCGATTCTACGCCGTCGCTGTAGCGGCGCAGCGGCGGCGGTTCGCTGGCACAGCACGGCAATGCTTCCACACATCGCGGCGCGAAAACACAGCCGGCAGGCGTCGCCAGAAGGCTCGGTGGCCGGCCGCCGATGGGCGTCAGCACCGTGCCCGGCCGATAGCTTGCTGGCGTCGAGCGCAACAGCCCCGCCGTATAGGGATGCGCGGGCGCGCGGAAAACGTCCGCCGCCCGGCCATATTCCAGCCGATGGCCGGCATACATCACCATCACATCGTCGGCGACGCTTGAGAGCAGGCCGAGATCATGGGTGATGAGGATGACGGTGGTGCCGAAATCGCGGCGCATGGCATCGAGCAGCGCCACGATCTGTGCCTGCACGGTGACGTCGAGCGCCGTGGTCGGCTCGTCGGCGATGATCAGCGCGGGTTTCAGGATCAGCGCCATGGCGATCATCACGCGCTGGCGCATGCCACCGGAAAACTGGTGCGGGTA
>Ga0182742_1001567_pt1 | contig 28458 bp, 18 predicted proteins | sample eDN5th37CBELigMG_FD_128880 | JGI IMG/M metagenome (GOLD analysis project Ga0182742, IMG submission 128880) | Enriched Miracle-Growth compost microbial communities from Emeryville, California, USA - eDNA 5th pass 37_C BE-Lig MG (version 2)... ...
ATGGAGAGTGAAAACCTTGGAAGTTCTCATTAAACACCTCGAAACGATATGTAATAAACATTTATTAACGGAAAAAATCTTACTTGTAGATTCATATATGATTGGCGAACAAATACTAAGGCAATTTACTCAAAATAAAAATAATGCGGTAAATATCAAAATCAAAACTGTTAAGGATCTTGCACTTGATGCCTACTCTAAAGAAGAAAACCAACTCATCAGTGACACACTAGGAACTCATTTTATGTATTCCCTACTGTCGGAGCAAAAGATGGACTTTCGCTATTTTCAAGAGGTTGAAATCACGCCGACTTTAAGCCAAAGGATGTACCAAACAGTAAAGTTATTGCGCCTGGATGGCTACACAAGTAGCTCAGTTTCGAGGGAAGATTTTGTTTCACCTGCAAAAGGCGAAGATATGATAAGAATATTAGCGACTTATGAAGAACTTCTTCATAAAAATAAAATGATTGATGAAGCCGAGCTTTTCAGGAGTGCTCTAGGAAAATATCACTCTAGAAACCAAGTCTTCATTTTTCAGAGCAACTTAAGGTTAGCTTACCTTCAAGTAGAATTTATAAAGAGTATACTTCCAGCAAATTACTTCCATTTACCGATGGAAGCAGTACGAGGTATGGAGATACCTGAAAGCACTTCTTTTTCAAAGGTTGTTTTCGGTGGCGAAACACCATTAAGCTATCTTTTTGATGTAGAACATTGCCAAACAACGATTCCGACACTTTCCCTTTTTTCTGCTAAAACGGAGGATACGGAGCTAAAGGAAGTACTATTTCGCATGAAGGAAAAAGGAATCAGGTTTGATGAGGCAGTAATCTTTTACACAGCAAGTTCGAAATATATAACCACTATGTATCATCTAGCGGAACGAATGCAACTCCCTGTGACGTACGGTGAGGGGATTCCAATTGGTTTTACGCGTCCTGGAAAGTTTGTGGCAGGCATCCTGGCTTGGATGAAGGAAGTTTATAGTGTGCTAGTCTTCTTGGACCTTCTTCAGGAAAATTTACTGGATTTGAGAGAAGACGCGCCGTCAAAAGCTAGAATTGCAAACTTGCTAAGGGATGCACATATTGGTTGGGGGAAAGAGCGTTATCTTTCACAAATCCATGACAAAATCAATCAACAAAACACTTCAGAGGAACGAATCCAGCATTATCAATGGCTATTAAAATGGTTCTCATCTGTATTCAAACAAACACCTACAATCCAACATGATGGAACCATTGTCTATAGTGATCTGCTAAAAACGATTAAATATTTTCTGCAAAACTATTGTAAAGTTTCTTCCGTATTTGACCAACTAGCGAAAGAGACATTATTAGGTAGAATTGATGACCTGTTGCCCTATGCAAATGAGGCTATAATAGAAGTTTATCAAAAATTTGAGGATGATTTTTTGTCAATACATATTGGCCATTCCCGACCAAAGCCTGGCTTTTTACATATTTCGTCCTATAAAAATGGTATCTATTTGAATCGTGAGCATGTATTTATTGTTGGAATGGACAATCAACGGTTTCCAGGGAGTTCAGGGGAAGACCCATTATTGCTTGATATAGAACGTGAGAAATTAGGTAGATTCCTTCCGTTAGAAAAGGACAAGGCGAAACGCAATCTCTATCTCATGTCTCAGCTATTAGCCTCAGCTGCAAACCATGAGATTACCGTGAGTTACTGCAGATTTAACGTTAATGAAAACCGAGTAATATCACCCGCCTTTTTGTTTTTGCAATGCTACCGAATTCAATCAGGTGATATTTCGGCAGATTTTACAACTCTACAAAAGAATGTTCCTGGTGTGGATAGAAAACACATAGTAGCTAGTGAAGATTGGTGGACCTACCACATCATAGATTCTCAAACTAATCTTAAAGCGGAATCTGTATTAGCTGGGCATGCAAATATTGCAAGAGGACTTCATGCTGAAAGGATGAGGCAAGACCCTGCCTTCACCGTGTATGAAGGGAAAATAGAAAGTGATACGTCAGAGTTTGATCCTCGTAACAACCAAGATATTACGATTTCTGCAGGAAAACTTGAAAAGATTGCTAAATGCCCATATGCCTATTTTTTAGAAAATGTTTTGAGACTAAAAGTAATTGAGGATATTTCCTATGACCCGACTCGATGGCTTGACGCAAAAACGAGGGGAAGTTTGCTACACGAGATTTTTGAGAAGTTCTATAAAGAAATCAAAGCCCGTAAGGAAAGACCTTCCTTCGAAAAACATATACTCTTGCTAACCAAAATAGCAAAAGAGAGGTTAGAATTTGTAAAAACGCTCGTTCCACCACCAAATGCACGAACGGAAAGACTTGAGAAGGAGGAAATAATCGAGTCGTGTGAAACCTTTTTGAGAATCGAAGAAGAAAATAATGAGTTAGGGGAACCCTTGTATTTTGAATATTCCTTTGGTGAAGACGCACCAGCAGTGATTGAACTTCCATCAGGAAAGGTTCATGTTAGGGGAATCATCGACCGAGTTGATCAGTTACCTGATGGTTCATACCATATTATTGATTATAAAACGGGAAGTAGTTGGGGATATAAGACACAAGAGTTTTTTAAAGGTGGAAGACAACTCCAACATCTCCTCTACACACTTGCAATTGAAGCGCATTTGGGAATAAAAGATGGAGCGGTGAAAAAGAGCTCTTATTTATTTCCAACCCGAAAGGGAGCAGGGAAACGATTTGAACGAGAGCAGGAAGAAGCCACCCGTACAAATGGAAAGGACATTTTAGACAAGCTTCTTTCGATTGTGGAACATGGGCATTTCACGATGACTGATGATGAGAATGAATGCAAATTCTGTGAGTTTAAACAAATATGCAGACGTTCCACATATGACAAAGAAACATTAAAACAAAAACAACAAGACGAGACGGCAAAAGGATTAACAAGTTTTAAGGGGGTGCGCGCCTATGACTAAGGTAATTGTTGATCAAGAGGCAAGAGAAAAGATTACAAATGTATTGAATCAAAACTTTCTCGTAGAAGCTGGAGCGGGTTCGGGGAAAACGACAAGCCTAGTTGATCGAATGGTCAATCTTATATATACAGGAACGGCGAAAATAGATGAGGTTGTCGCGATCACATTTACAAAAAAGGCAGCAGATGAGCTTAAAACACGATTCTTAACCGTTCTCGAAAAAAAGTGTAAAGAAGAATCAGACCTGGATGTAAAATTTCTGCTTGAAAAAGCATTGCAAAATATTGAACAAACCTTTATCGGTACGGTTCATTCCTTTTGTGCTCGATTACTACGAGAAAGGCCAATTGAAGCGGGTCTTGATGTTAATTTTAAGGAACTTGAAGATTCAGAAGATGAAAAAATTGCTGAGGCTGCATGGCTTGTTTACATACATAAGTTAGAACAAGATAACCCACAGAAAGCGAAAATGATGAAGGAACTTGCGATTGAGGAACAGGATTTGTTAGATCGCTTCCGATATATGAAAAACTATCCAGATGTTCATTGGGCTAGTGATGCAGTGGAAAAACCATATCTTGATGATGTGTTTCGTCGTTTTATATCACTTTTATCAGAAGCAAGTCGTTGCATACCAGAGGATATTCCCAAGGGACCCGACAAACTCCAGGAAGCCGTGGAAGAATCACTACGTCAAATAAGATTCAATGCCAAAACGGACTCTCTAATGATTACCATTTTTCGATTGTTTGATAAAAACTTAAAGGTTACGCAGAACCGATGGACTTCAAAAGAAGATGCTAAGGAATATGAAGCTAGAATAACCGATTTTGTTGATGCGCAAATCAAGCCATTGCTGAATAAGTGGAATGAATTTTGTCATCCATTTGTCATTGACTTATTTAATGAAGCTCTAAAAGAATACGAAAAAATGAAACAAGAACGCTCATTAATGAATTTTCAGGATTTATTGATGAAAACAGCAGCCCTTTTAAAGGACAATTCAGAAGTACGTACGTATTTTCAGCAGAAATACAAAAGGTTGCTTGTAGACGAGTTTCAGGATACGGATCCGATTCAAGCGGAAATTATGTTTTATTTAACAGGAGACGATGTTTCGGAACGAAATTGGACAAAGTGTAAACCACGTCCTGGCTCCCTTTTTGTTGTGGGAGACCCAAAGCAAGCAATCTACCGTTTCCGACGTGCCGATATTGATATTTACAATCTAGTGAAGGAACTGATTGAAGCTCATGGTGGTGAAGTTCTTCAGTTAATCATGAATTTCAGAACGGTTGAAACTGTTACAAGCCTACTAAATGGCGTATTTCAGGAGCATCTACCCGAAAAAGAAACAGTCCATCAGGCCGCATACCGTCCATTGTATTCCTATAAAGAAGCAGGTAATTCCGTTATAGCAGGGATTAAGAAACTAGTATTGTCGGATAATTTCGCAAAAAATAAAACGACAACGCTAGATGAAGATGCAAAGTGTATAGCGGGTTATATCCAAAAATTAATCAATGAAGGTCATGAGCCAGCTGAATTCATGATCTTAACTCGTCAGAAAGAGGGTATTGATGTTTACACGCGCGTTTTGGAGGGAGTAGGGATTCCAGTGAGTGTCAGCGGTGAAATGGAAATTGGAACAATTCCCGAATTCATGGACCTTCTTCGCCTTCTCGATGCTCTTGTGGATACGACTGATCAAATTGCTTTCGTTGCAGCACTTCGAAGTGTCTGGTTTGGTATCAGTGATGAGGAACTATTCCAATGGAGACAGGCAGGAGGAGCATTTTCTTTATATTCGGAAACTCCCGAAAGTCTAAATGGAGTAACGAAACAGCATTTTGATGTTGCAATCTCAAAGCTACAACAATATGCCAAATGGAAAACTACCTTTTCACCGCTTGTCGCAATTGTGAAAATAGTGGAGGATATCGGTTTATACCCAATATTCGCCGTTAAAACCTATGGTAAGAGGGAAATGACAAATCTCATCCAAATCCTTGAAGCACTGAGGGTAAAAGAGGAAGAAGAGGCATTAACCTTTAGACAAGCTGTTCAATTTGTAAAAACGCAAATTGAGGAAAAAACAAATGTTATCAGCCTTGAGGAAGACGAAAATGCGGTACGAATCATGAATGTTCATAAAGCAAAAGGCTTGGAGGCATCGATTGTATTCTTAGCCCATCCCGGTAAAAAACCTGAAATTCGCAATAAAATATGGTCCCATATCAAACGTGAAGACAATGGCGCTACGGGGTATTTTATGTTTGGAAGAAAGCATGGTCAAACGACGAAACCTGTTGCACAACCCCTGTTTTGGGAGGAACACTTAGACGAGGAGGAAGCATACTTACTAGCTGAAGAAATTCGCGTTCTGTATGTTGCTGCTACTAGAGCTGAGAAAGCCATGATCATTAGTACATTTGAGTCTAAAAATACGAAAAATCCATGGAGTCTTCTATTAGATGGACTACCTGTGCTCGAGGATATAGATATCCCAGAAGTGATAACGGATGAAAATGACAGAAAGGGAAATATCACAACTCAAGATGATTACAGACTTGAAACACAAGGATTACTGGACTGGCTCGAGGACCGAAAACAACCTTCCTATGCTACATTTAGCCCTTCTGGAGAAAAACAAGATATATTCACGCTCGGAATTGAACGTGAGGAGGGTGGAGGATTGGCATGGGGAACTGCCGTTCATGAGGTTTTTGAGGGGGTCGTTAAAGGTAAAGAAGCTGAAATCGTTATTGTATCCACCATGAAAAAACACGAAATCTCTTTAGGACGAATGGAAGAAATCGCGCAAGTTGTGGAACGTTTTAAACAATCGACGATTTGGGCAGAGCTCAAAATTGCAGATCAAGTTCTAACAGAAGTTCCTTTCACTATACAAATCGATGCAAAAGATCCTTTGTATCAATATGTCAAAAAAAGGGACAATGCTGAGATTGTTTTTGTAAATGGAATCATTGATCTCGTTTATAAACTGAACGGTTTTTGGAAGATTGTTGATTATAAAACAGACAGGCCAAGGGATGTTGAGATGCTACCAGAATTAACAAAATACTATCGAAGCCAAATCGACCTATACCAGCGAATTTGGGAAAGAATCACGGGTGAACAAGTGGCAGACAAACAGCTCTATTTTGTCACCCCAAATAAAATCATGACCCTTTAAACATCTTTTTTGAGGTATGTTTTTTTCTAAAAAACAAATTTTAACAAGTAAGTCAAATCTAAAGGGGACCAATACAATGAAAAAGAAAATTGCCATCATCGGAGGGAATGGATTAATCGGTTCAATTCTGGAAGCAGGGCTTGGTGACAAGTACGACATCACTATTCTCGATAAAAAGGTAGACAACCATCCAAATCACGTCGAGGTAGATGCAACGGATTTTGAAGAACTGATTCATAAAATTCCTGCTGACTGTAATGCACTCGTTAACCTGTTGAATGTTAAAACGAAAAACGATTTTAAAGATGTTACTCAATTTCGCAAAAAGACTGAGATTCATTTCCTTGCATCTTTTTACATTTTTAGGGCGGCAATTGAGCTCGGGATAGCTAAGGTGGTCTATGCAAGCAGCAACCATGTAACTGATTTTTATGAGAATGGTGGAGTTTCAGTATTTGGTCGTGAAATTACTGTTGATGATTATCCCTACTCAAAATCATTATATGGCACTCTCAAATTGGCATCAGAAAATATCGGGCATATTTTGGCTTATGAGGAGGAAAACAATCTTTCTGTCATTAATTTGCGAATCGGTAGTGTCAGGCGTAATGAAGTGGAGGATTTACAAACTAATCCCCGGATAAACAAAACATTACTTAGTCACAAGGATGTGATTCAGTTATTTGATTTAGCCATTCAATCAACGGTAAAATTTGGGACATATTATGGGGTATCAGATAACAAGGACAAACCTTGGTCAACGGTTAATGCAACACGTGAGCTTGGATATGTTTCAAAGATGAATGCGCAGGACGTTTTAGAACAAGCTGATATCAAAATGGATAGTTCACAGCCATATTACGAAGATCTGGAAAATCAAAATTGGCTAAACTAAAATAAAGCTAAGGCACACCAAGTGTAGGATTTTACGAATGGTTTTATACTGCAAAGCTAGATAAAAGCATACGCAAATCTTTTTTACGTATGCTTTTATCGTTTTGTTCCTAAAAAACGATACACAAATGGATGGATTTTACAATTCCTATCACTTTTTGAATGATTACTTCCTTTTTTTGGATTTTACGAATGGTTTTATACTGCAAAGTTAGATAAAAGCATATGCATTATTTATTTAAGTATGCTTTTATTGATTTTTTTCTTAAAATCGATACACAAGTGGTTAATTATTACATTTTTTATCTCTTTAGAAATTACTTCTACTACATTCTCCTTTTGATATAATAATAGAATAACCTTGAAGGGGTTGTTACTAATTTGAAAAAGAGGAAAATGATGCTACTTTTTATTGGAATTTTACTCATTATTGGGGTTGTATATTTCGGAAGTATTCATTATAAGATATCTCAGTACGTGGATGCAGTTCCTCCCAAAAACGCCGATTATTTGATTATTCTTGGTGCCAAGGTGAATGGTGAAATTCCATCACTTGCGTTACAATACCGAATCGATGCGGCAGCCAAATATGCGAAGGAAAATAAGAACACAATCTTAATCGCTTCAGGTGGCATGGGGCCGGGTGAGGATATTACAGAAGCGGAAGCGATGAGAAGAAAGCTTTTGGAAACAGGGATTTCTACATCAAGAATATATCTTGAAGACCGCTCAACAAGTACTTATGAAAATATTAAATTCTCAAAAGAATTAATACCTGAGGATGCGAAGTTAGGGATTGTAGTGACAAATGATTATCATCTTTACCGTTCAGTCCAAATTGCCAAAGACGCTGATTTGAAGGTCAAGGGACTACCGGCAAAAACTCCAAAAATTACTTTGGTAAAAGCATACGGTCGCGAGTATTTGTCCGTAACAAAATATTATGTAGAAAAGTTTTTCCTTAAATAAAATAATCATGCATCACAAATGGCGAGGAGATAATCTCGTCATTTTTTTGTAGGAAACGAATTCCATTGACTAGCCTAATAATTTTCAAATAAAATCCATAAACTACCCAAAAGCTCAATGATAAAAGGGGGCACTTTTTTGGGAAGATGTATAGTAATGGTTGTTCTTTTCCTATTTTTAAATCATTTACCTACAGAGGCAACAGAGCGCTTTGACTTTGAAAAAACGGGTAAGGCTACCTGGGAAGTGAAGACAGATGAGAAGATGGTAGCCATCACATTTGACGATGGACCAAGTCCAGTTTACACACCACAAATTTTAGATGTTTTAGCAAAGCATAAAGCAAAAGCCACTTTTTTTGTTGTTGGAAAACATGCAATTAAACACCCCGAAATCATTCGTCGAGAAGTATTGGAGGGGCATGAAATTGCAAACCATACCTTTAATCATTCAAACATAGTACGTGATTCCCAAAAACTTGAAAATGAGATTGAAATAACCACCGACACTCTTAAGGAAATAACTGGATTTAGCCCAACTCTTTTTCGTCCAGTTGGTGGGAGTTACAATGACGTTATTATTAACACTGCAGCAGAAAATGGATACCATGTTGTGCTATGGTCTTGGCATCAAGACACGAAGGACTGGAAAAATCCAGGGGTTAGCAGGATCACGAAAAGGGTTATTTCAGGTGTAAAACCAGGGAACATCATTCTTTTTCATGATTCAGGTGGAAATCGAACGCAAACCGTTCAAGCATTAGACCAAATACTCACAGAACTAGAGGAAGATGGATATGAATTTGTTACTGTATCAGAAATGCTGTTCCGGACCCAAATAAAACAAAGCAATTAGATATATATGTAAACCAAAGAATCGTCTAGGATTACCAAGACGATTCTTTTTTATCTTATTCAATGGATTCAAGTAATAAATCAACAATATGGACAGCACGGATTTGTTCCGACAAACCTTCCCGTTCGATGCCAAGTTTCATCTGTAGCAAACAACCGGGATTTGCTGTGACAATTGTTTTGGCTTGTGTATCTTTAACGTTTTTCATTTTTGAATCTAATATTTTCATCGACATTTCAGACTCTACAATATTATAGATGCCAGCAGAGCCGCAGCAGCTGTCCGCATTTTTCATTTCCATATAAGTTGCGCCATCAATAGATTGAAGTAGCGTTCTAGGCTCAGACGCCGTCTTCATTACATTTCGCAAATGGCATGAATCCTGGTAAGTGATAACTTGTGCAGGAAGGGAAAGATCTTTTTTATGAAACTCTAATTCTACCAAAACAGATGAAATATCTTTCAGCTTATTCGAAAAACTTTTCGCTCGTTCTGCCCACTGGGGGTCATCTTTTAGTAAGTGGTCATAATCGATTAAAAATGCACCGCAGCCGCCTGCATTTGTGATGATATAATCAGCTTCTATCTCTTCAAATGCCGCAATATTTTGTTTCGCCAGTTCCTTTGCTTTGTTTTTCTCGCCACTATGTCCATGTAAGGCCCCACAACAAGCCTGTGTTTTTGGGATGACAATCTCACAACCAGCCAATTGAAGAAGCTTCATGGTGGCATCATTTGTTTTCATAAACATCGTATCCATTAAACATCCTGTGAAAAAGGAGACCTTTTTCTTTCGTACACCAATTGGTTCAAGATGGTATGGCCTGTTCTTTAGTTCCTTTAAGGATGGCACTTCAGGAAGTACGCGTTCCATTGTCGCAAAGCTATCAGGTAAAAACTTCAAAAGACCACTTTTTTGAATCACTTTTTGCATGCCAGAGCGCTGGTAGACTCCAAGTAAACCTGTTAACGTACGCATCCTATTTTGATGAGGGAAGAGACCTTCAAAAACCGTACTTCTTACAGCTTTCACAGGTAGCGAATGCTTTTTATTTTGATGAACGATATCCCTTGCTTCTTCTAAAAGGTGCCCGTAATTGACGCCTGAAGGACAAACTGGTTCACAAGCTCGACAGCCCAAACACATATTTAGTGATTTTTCAAAGTCTTCATCAGGTTCAATAAGTCCGTCTACAACTGCCTTCATTAATGCAATTCTGCCCCTTGGTGAGTGAGATTCTTGATAGCCGGATTCAATATAGGTAGGGCAGGTAGGAAGACAGAACCCACAACGCATACAGTTTAATAATTCATTTTGGTCCATCCGTGATTGGAATTCTTTTTGGATTTTATGTTGCTCTTGAATCGTTGTCATTTTGAAACCACCACACGTTTTCTAGAATCCTTTGCAAACATTTTGCCTGGATTCATGATGTTGTTAGGATCAAGCCCCGTTTTAATCGCTTGCATCGCTGCAATCCCTGCAGCACCTAACTTCATTTCAAGATAGGGTGCTTTCATTACGCCGACACCATGTTCACCCGTAATTGTACCGCCAAGCTCAATCGCCTTTTTAAAAATTTCTTCAAATGCCTTTTCAACGCGCTCAATTTCTTCACGGTCTCTAACATCTGTTAAGCAAGTAGGGTGTAGGTTTCCATCTCCGGCGTGTCCAAAGGTACAAATATTCAAGTCGTATTTTTTTGCGATTTCACCAATTGCATTTACCATGTTTGCAATTTCAGAACGTGGTACAGTTGCATCTTCCAAAATGGTAGTCGGTTTTAAGCGTGCAAGAGCAGAAAGTGCAGCCCGCCTTGCTGTACGTAAGGCTTCTGCTTCTTCCTCAGATTCCGCAGATTTCACAGATACTGCATTTTCTTCCTTACAAATCTCTTTGATTCTAGCAATATCTCGTTTTACTATTTCTGCAGGACCATCCTGTTCAATGAGAAGGACTGCTTTTGCATCGGTTGGAAGTCCAATTTTTGCGAAGGCTTCGACCGCTTCAAGAGTAGGTTGGTCAAGGAATTCTAAGGTAATTGGGATGATTTTACTTGCAATAATCTTTGAAACCGATTTTGCTGCCGACTCCAAATCCTGATAAAGGGCAAGAATTGTTTCTTTCGTTTCAGGCATTGGAATGAGCTTAAGCGTGGCTTCGGTAATGATACCAAGTGTGCCTTCTGAGCCGACAAAGAGGCGAGTGAGGTCATATCCAGCAACATCTTTTGCTAGCTTTCCTCCGGTTTTAATAATTTCACCATTCGCCAATACAGCCTCTAGCCCCATGACATAATCTCGTGTTACCCCATATTTAAGGCCACGCAAACCCCCGGAATTCTCATTGATATTGCCTCCAATTGTTGATATTTTCATCGAACCAGGATCTGGTGGATAAAATAAACCCTTCGCCTCTACAGCAGTTGTCACCTCCTGAGTAATTACCCCAGGTTGGACTGTGATTGTTAAATTCTCTTCATCAATTTCTAGTATCCTATTTAAATGTTTAAAAAGAAGGACTACTCCACCCTCAGTTGGACAAGTACCTGCACAGAGATTTGTCCCTGAGCCGCGAGGGACAATTGGAATCTTGTATTCATTACAAACCTTGACGATTTCGGATATTTCCTCTTTGTTTCGAGGAGAAATCACTGCATCCGGCATCGACTGGAATTGTGGTGTCGCATCATACGAATACACAAGTCGACCTGTTTTTGAATCATCGTAATTTTCAGGTCCGACAATTTTAATAAATTGCTGTTTTGCTTTTGTATCAATCATGAGAACGCCTCCAAAAAATCTTCTTATGTATAAGCATAAAAAAAAGCGGATATTTCCGCTATGTAGAAATCCACAAATATTTGTGGCGTTAATCAAAAATTTTTATAGATTTATCCAAAAGTAATATCCCCAGATAAAGTGCTGCTAAATCTGTAAAGTTCTTTGGATGTAAGCCGGTGTGCTCTTCTATTTTATCAAAACGATAAGAAAGAGTGTTCACATGAATATGAAGAGACTCAGCAGTTTCTTTGATGGACTGATTATTTAAAATAAATTCAATTAACGTCTTAACTAGTGTTCGATCCTTATCTAAGAGCTTAATGATGGTACGTCTCACATATTCCGACTGCACATGTCCGCTAGTTTCATGAACAAGCATTTCTAAAATGAGTTCTTCATCAAATTGTATAGAGTCATTCCGTTTTGCAACTTTAAGAGCGCGTTCAGCTTCCTCAAAAGATCTTTTTAGTAAGGGTTCCTCGCTCCCAACTCCAAACGATATCTTTACAGTAAAACTATCTTCTAAATTTCTTTTAATTAATTGAAGAATGTTTTGTGTTTGCTCTTTTGAACGGTCAGTTAAAAGGAGTAGGAAACGTTCATTTCCCCATCTGACAAAAATTTCATTCTCTGTTAAAAATGGACTTTGTTGCAGGTGATTGGATATATCCCGGAGTGGAATTTCTGTTTCACTCTTAATGAAGCCCATTACCACTTGACGTTTAAGATTAAGATCAATATTCAAATGCTCTGCACGCTTAACAAACTCTGGGGTTTTTTCATTAATGTGAAGCCAATCAAACACAAAGGTTTCAAGTGCTCGAGACTCTAATTCCATTTGCTCAGCATAATAGCTCTCTTGGATTAAGAGCTCCGTCATTTTTTTCAAGAGCTCCCCGTATGAGGATACTTTTTCAGGGTTTCCGGTTATACCGATTACCCCAACAACATTGTGCTGATAAAGAATGGGTAAATTGATGCCTGCCTTTACCCCTTTTAGGTGATTTTCCAAGTCTTTTGTGATGATCATTTTCTTTTGTTCCCTACTTGAAAGGAGGGCACCTTCGTGAAAACTTCCGATTCGACTTGAATCCGTACTTGCAATAATCGTTCCCGAAATATCTACGATAATAATATCTTCATCAATTAATCTACGTACTTCTTTAATAATTTTTTTAGCAAGGGATGGTATAAGCATAAAGATTCCTCCGAAATCAATCATTATATTCATTCTATCATTTCAAAAAAATAATGTAATTGCATCTTTAAAGCTAAAGAAGTTATTCTGTTTTATAATAGGAGAGAGAGAATGTGGAAATAGTGTAGATAGACACTTTGGAAGGGATGTTCAAATAGTCCGGTGAAAATTGACACTTCGATAGAGGAACTTCGACTAACTACCGACACGTCCTGTGTCGAACTTCGAAGTCACCACATCCTGTGGAAGCTCGTTGGCTTGTTTTTTCCGTTCCTTGGAAAAGAAAACCACTTTTACGGCGTTCAAAATCGTCTGCTCACGTATCAGTAACATACGTTCCACTACTCAAAACTGCGCCGCCTCGAACTTTCGACGCACAGGATGTGCTAGTGTCGGCGTCGCCACAGGACGTGGCGCCATCGCTGAAGTGGTCCTTTTCAACCTCCAATTTGAACATATAATAGAAGGGAAGAAAATAGATGTTTCAAGATATTTCTGTTGATGAATTACGGGAATTACAGAAGGAGAAACCGATAGCCATTGTTGATGTGCGTTCCCCTTCTGAATTTACTGAATCGAATATACCTGGTAGTGTAAATATCCCCATTTTTACGGATGAAGAACGTGCAGAAATTGGAACAGTTTACAAACAAATCAGTCCAGACGCAGCTAAGGAAAAAGGACTTGAAATTGTTTCTGCCAAGCTTCCTAATTTTATAAAAGAGTTTTCGAAACTCCCTGAAGATGAAAAGGTTGTTTACTGTTGGCGCGGAGGAATGCGTAGTAAAACATCAGCAACCCTTATTGATTTAATGGGAATCAGCTCGAAAAGACTTATTGGGGGAATTCGCGGGTATCGAGAATGGGTGGTAGAAAAACTAGAAGAGGTTGCCACCGATTTTAAACCAAAGGCCTTGGTCATTAATGGATACACAGGCTCCGGGAAAACAAAAATTTTAAATGAGCTTCAAGGTAAAGGATATCCTGTTCTTGATTTAGAAGGGATGGCAAACCATCGTGGTTCGGTTTTTGGGATGATTGGGAAGCAGCCACATAACCAAAAAGTGTTTGACTTGATGCTTGTAGAACGGATTCTGCAGATAAAAAAATCACCATATGTATTGTTGGAGGCAGAAAGCAAACGTGTTGGACGTGCGACTCTACCTGACTTTTTACTGAAATTAAAGGAAGAAGGATACCATATTTTTGTTGACCTGCCGATGGAGGAGCGCGTGTTAAACATTTTAGAAGATTACCGTCCATGGGAGTTTCCAAACGATTGTATGGCTGCCTTCCAACGCATCAAAAGGAGAATTCATACTCCAATTGCAACACAAATCGAGAAAGATCTTGAATCCGGAGATTATCATTCAGCCGTGAAACTACTATTAGAATATTATTATGATCCAAGGTATCACTTCACAGCAGAACAAATACCAGAGGACCGAAGCAAAGTACTGCATGTGAAAAAAGTAGAAGAAGCTACCCAATTAATTAAAGAGCTTATTACAGAAAAAATGTTAAAGTCACCAACAAAGTCCTAATGGAGTAACTAAGACCTAGTGCCAATTGCACTAGGTCTTTTGGCAATCTTTTAACATTTCTATAGACTTATGAATCATCTATTACTTTTTATGTGATAAACGGACTTATATTTGTCAGCTTTCGTCGAATTGCTTTTAACGTAATTTATAAATAGGGGGATCACATAAATGACGAAACGGGATTTCAAGAAAACGATTGTAAGTGGCACAGTAGCATCCGCACTTATTTTATCATTAGCAACACCAGCCGCTTTTGCAAATGAGGAAGGAACTGAGCAAGATACAGTTGTTGCGGAAGAAACGGTTGTAGAAGAAATTCCAGTAAACTATGGGGCTTCTAAAGAAGAGATTGTAGAAGAAAACGTTGGCGAAGAAGTGGCAGAGGAAGAAGCTACTGAAGATGTAGAATCAAATGAAAATGGAGAAAGCACTGAAAAAGAGTCAACTGAGGAGGAAGTTCAAGCTGAAGAAACACCATCTTTAGTACCTGGAGATTTCTTTTACTTTGTAAAACAAATGATTGAAAAAGTACGTCTTGCAGTAACAGTGGATGATTACAAGGAAGCAAAACTTCTAGCTGATTTCGCTGCAGAGCGTATCGCGGAAGCAAATGCATTATTAGTTGAAGGTAAAACAGAAGAAGCTGAAGAGTTACTTCAAAAAGCAATTGAAACTCAAGAAGCTGCAACTGAAACTCTACCAGAATCGGATGAGGTTTCTGACGAAGAAACAGAAGCTACAGAAAAAGATTCTGTTGAAGAAGAAAAAACAGAAGAAGATTCAGTAGTTACTGAAGAAGAAATAACTGTTGATTTAGATGAAGGCACAGAAGTTGAAGTGAAGCTTGCAAATAACATTGACGCATTAACGGCAGCACTAGCAAATGTTAAAAATCCAACTGCTCAAAAAGCGTTAATGAAAAATATTCAAAAATCATTTGCAAAATTAGATAAGAAGCTTGCAAAACTTGAGGGAAAGTCTGAAAAGTTTGAAGCTAAGCATAAAAATGAAGCGATCCAAAAAATAACTGAAGTACCAGTTGTTGAGGAAGAAGTAGCTGTTGAGCCAGTAGTAGTGGAAGAAACAACTGAAACAGATGTACAACCAGTAGTTGCTGCTCCAGTAGTAGAGAAGAAACAAGTAAAAGTAAACGAAAAGCGTGACCAAGCTCTTGAAAAGTCACAAGAGAAAAAACAACAAGCACAAGTTAATAAGACTGAAAAACAAAAAGAAGCAAAAGAACACAAAAATAATAATCATGCGAACAAAAACAATGGCCAAAGCAAAGGTAACAACGGTAAAGGTCAAGGCAATGGTAACAGCCAAGGCAAAAACGGAAACGGACAAAACTAATATGTAACGAATTATTTATTCAAGGGAAGAAATCAAATCGATTTCTTCCTTTTTGTCTTTTACATTATGAGTAGAAAACAACTTTTATCTTTTAACACTCTGTATAATGCAATCATACTAGGTAATAAGTAAAATAGACATAAAGTTCGTATTTTTCGGACAACTGCTCTAGCTTAGTCATAAATAAGGGCAGTTAATACTATTATTTATTGAAAACGCTTTCTATCTATAGGTTTATTTAGTTGCAATGTTGTGGCTTTAAGATATTGCAACTTCCACTATATAAAGGAGGTAAATCTATGAGTCTTTCAAACACAAGAATATCCTATCAGAATTTAAAAATGAATTTCAATGAAGTGAACCCTGGATTAACTGACCGCGAAGCCATTGAAGAATCGAATCGTTGCCTTTATTGCTATGACGCCCCTTGTATTACTGCTTGCCCTACCGGTATTGATATCCCTACCTTTATTAAAAAAATCGCTTCTGGAAATATAAAAGGATCAGCAAAAACGATAATGAAATCAAATCCTATCGGTGCTAGTTGTGCTCGTGTTTGCCCAACAGAGGAACTTTGTGAAGGAGCATGTGTTTTAAATCGTTCTACAAAACCTATCATGATAGGTAACTTACAAAGATACGCGACAGACTGGGCTATACGAAATGAACAGGTACTATTCGAACCAGGAAAGAAAAATGGAAAAACAGTTGCAATTGTTGGGGGTGGTCCTGCTGGTCTTTCGGCAGCAAGAGAACTAGGATTACTCGGTTACGATGTTACTATTTTTGAGGCAGCGGAAAATGCTGGAGGTTTAAACACTTACGGAATTGTCTCATTTAGGCTTCCACAGAACATTTCATTCTGGGAGGTTAAGCAGGTAGAAAGCTTAGATGTAAAAATCCAAACCAATACTAGAGTTGGAGAGGATATTTCGGTAGATGAAATTCTTACTAACTTTGATGCTGTGATTCTAGCAATTGGGATGTCAAAAGTACCTTCACTTGGTATTGATGGTGAAGATTTGGATGGAGTATTTGATGCCATTGATTTTGTAATGGAAACCAAAACAAAGCCAATTTCGGACCGTTTCTTGGGTAAGAGGGTGGTAGTCATTGGTGCAGGAAATACAGCAATTGATGGAGCGACATGTTCAGTCCGATTAGGAGCTGAAAATGTAAAAATCTTATATAGAAGAACGGTTAAAGAGATGACTGCTTATGATTTTGAATATGAATTTGCCAAACAGGACGGTGTTGAATTTAGATGGCTAACAGCGCCTAAAAAAATTATTGGTGACGAACAAGGCCTTGTTAAAGCAATCGAATGCATCAAAATGGAGCTTGGTGAGCCGGGTAAAGATGGGCGGAGAAGTCCTATTCCAATTGAGGGCTCTGAGTTCATCTTAGAGGTCGATGCTGTAATTAAAGCCATTGGTCAAACAAGATATACAGGGCTGATTGAACAATTTGGTCTTGAGCATAAGGGTGGAGTTGTGAAAATCAATCCAGAAACCCTTCAAACATCCAATAAAAAGGTTTTTGCCTGTGGTGATGTGATTTTTGGAAAGGGGCAAGGGGAAGCAATGGTTGTCTCAGCCGCACAGCAAGGGAAGGATGCGGCATATGCGATTCACAAGGTCATTTTTGGTGCAGTATCTGAAATCGTGTAATAAATGAAAAGGTGAAAAGGAGGCATATCTATGGCAGATTTACGAATAAATTTAGCAGGTATAGAATCCCCTAATCCATTTTGGTTGGCTTCTGCTCCTCCAACAAATTCTGGTTACCAAGTGCAACGGGCATTTGATGCAGGCTGGGGTGGAGCAGTCTGGAAGACATTAGGTGACCCCATTTTAAATGTCACTTCCAGGTTTGGAGCTGTTAGTTTTAATGGGCAACGAGTAGCAGGTTTTAACAATATTGAATTAATTTCTGATCGTCCATTAGAGGTGAATCTAAAAGAAATTAAAGAAACGAAAAAGCTTTTTCCGAACCATACAATCATTGCCTCACTCATGGTTGAACCAAAACAAGAAAAGTGGCATGAAATCGTAAAGAGAGTTGAAGAAGTAGGTGTAGATGGACTAGAACTCAATTTTGGATGTCCACATGGTATGGCAGAAAGAGGAATGGGTTCTGCATCTGGTCAGGTACCTTCTTTGGTAGAACAACAAACCTATTGGGTAAAAGAAGTTGCACAAACACCGGTTATCGTGAAACTTACTCCTAATATAACAGATATCACGGCAACTGCAGAAGCTGCTACTAGAGGAGGAGCCGATGCCATCAGTATGATAAATACAATTAATAGTTTAGCTGGAGTTGATTTAGATACGTGGAATACGATTCCACATGTCGGGGGGAAAGGTGCGCATGGTGGATATTGTGGTCCAGCTGTAAAGCCTATTGCTCTTAATATGGTTGCCGAATGCGCAAGAAGTCCCCATATCAACATTCCAATATCAGGAATTGGTGGAATCTCAACTTGGCAGGATGCAGTTGAATATATGTTGATGGGAGCCTCTGGGGTTCAGGTGTGTACTGCCGCTATGCATCATGGCTTTAGGATTGTTGAGGACATGATTGAAGGGTTAGATAACTATCTGGAACAAAAAGGGATTGCTTCTGTAATGGATATAGTCGGAAAAACGGTGCCGAGATATTCTGACTGGGGTGACCTTGACCTGAACTATAAAATTGTAGCTCGGATTAATAATGATGTTTGTATCAACTGTAATAAATGTCATATTGCATGTGAAGATACATCCCATCAATGTATCGACATGCTTAAGGATGGAAATGGCTACAACATTTTAAAAGTAAGAGAGGAAGATTGTGTCGGCTGTAATTTATGCTCAATTGTTTGTCCTGTTGATGGGGCAATTGATATGGTTGAAGTCCCAAGTGGATTACCTCCTATGACTTGGAATGAGCGTCAGGCGGCACTTGGTGCAGTTAGTTGTAAAATTGACTCTGTAAAATAAAAGCTATTTCGTTCTTTGAGGGGGACTTTGGATGAAAAAAGTAATCAAGAATGGAACAATTGTAACAGCAACAGATACGTATCAAGCAGAAATTCTTGTGGAAAATGGTGTGATTAGTCAAATTGGGAGAAATTTCTCGACTGAAGGTGCAGATGTAGTTGATGCAAATGGATGCTATGTTTTTCCAGGCGGAATTGATCCGCATACTCATCTAGAAATGCCGTTCGGAGGAACAGTCTCTAAAGATGATTTTGAAACTGGAACAATTGCAGCTGCCTTTGGAGGAACAACGACGGTTATTGATTTTTGCTTATCGAATAAAGGGGAACCTCTAAAGGATGCCATTCAAACATGGCATCAGAAGTCAAAAGGGAAAGCAGTAATTGATTACGGATTTCATCTCTCTATCGGAGAGGTAACGGATGCTGTCTTAAATGAGCTTCCATCCGTGATCGAAAATGAAGGAATCACATCCTTTAAAGTATTTATGGCGTACAAAAATGTGCTTCAGGCAGATGATGAAACTTTATTTAAAACTTTAGTTGTGGCAAAAGATTTAGGAGCACTGGTCATGGTTCATGCTGAAAATGGTGACGTCATTGACTATCTTGTTAAAAAGGCTTTAACTGAAGGAAAAACAGATCCAATCTATCATGCGTTAACAAGACCACAGGAAATCGAAGGGGAAGCTACAGAAAGGGCTGCGACCTTCGCAGGACTTGCAAATTCTCAACTTTATGTTGTTCATGTTACTTGTGCAGATGCAGTAAAAGCAATCACAGCAGCAAGAGAAAAAGGATTTGATGTGTGGGGAGAAACATGTCCCCAATACTTAGTACTTGATCAAACCTATTTAGAAAAGCCAGATTTTGAAGGAGCTAAGTACGTTTGGTCTCCTCCACTTCGAGAAAAGTGGAACCAAGAGGTGTTATGGAATGCACTGAGAACCGGACAACTTCAAACATTTGGATCAGATCAATGTTCGTTTGATTTTAAAGGACAAAAAGAGCTAGGGTTAGGTGACTTCTCGAAAATTCCTAATGGAGGTCCAATGATTGAGGACCGCTTAACAGTGCTTTTCTCAGAAGGTGTCAAAAAGGGAAGAATTTCACTTAATCAATTTGTCGATCTAACATCTACCAGAGTGGCTAAACTGTTTGGGTTGTACCCAAAGAAAGGCACGATTGCGGTTGGTGCTGATGCCGATCTTGTCATTTTTGATCCGAATATCGAGCGAACAATATCTGCCGAGACTCACCATATGGCAGTCGATTACAGTGCATTTGAGGGAATGAAATTTACCGGAGAACCAGTATCCGTTCTTTCTAGAGGAGAATTTGTTATCCGTGATAAGAGGTTTGTTGGAAAATTAGGAGCAGGTCAATTTATTAAACGTGCAAAGTACGGAGAAAATTACGAAGTTGTAAAAGATAAAACGACTACAATTTAATTCCTGGGTTAAAGAGGAGGGAGTATAACTCCTTCCTCCATTTGAAATGAGGAAATGAGGTGAATATACGCTGATGTAATTCAGAATATTTAAAATAATTTTCAGGAAGGGTGTTGGAATGAAAAAAAGCAGTAATTATCTGAAATCTCCAGATTTGTTTCCAATAGGGCATGGGGCTAGAAGGATAAGTGCGTTTGGTTTCTCCGTAATTTGGGTAGGCATGGCGATATTACTAGCGGCATTCGCAATTGGAGGAGACGGCATTAAGCATTTACCTCTTGGTTGGGTAATTGTTGCAACAATTATAGGTTCAGTGTTAATTGGTATTTTCATGACGTTTATTGGCGATATTGGAGTTGAGCATGGGCTCTCGTTTCCGGTCTATATGAGGGCTCCTTTTGGTACAATCGGAACTCATATACCTTCAATAGTACGTGGTGTAACAGCTTCTTGTTGGTTTGGTATAAATACCTATTTTGGTGCAACAGCTATGAATGCGATATTAAATACTCTCGTAGGGTTTGATAACTGGTTCGTCTGTTTTATATTATTTGCAGCCTTTCAGTTAGTAAACACTGCCCTTGGGATCAAAGCAATTGAGAGATTTGCAGATTTGGCTGCTCCAATCATCATTCTTATCTCGATATGGATGTTTATATCCCTTTCAGGGAAAGCAGCTGATCAAGGTAGAGATATTTGGACATGGGTTGAAAGTCCAGTTTCTGGCGGTGCTGCAATAACTGCTTTTATGGTTGTCGTAATGGCAAACATGGGCTTTTGGGCAACGCTGGCTGCTGACATGCCCTCATTATCCAGGTTCTTTAAAGCCCCAAAGTATGAGAGGAACTGGTTAAAACGAAACAAGGCACAAATTGCAGGAAATGTAGTTGTTATGCCACTTGTTAACTTATTTATGATTATCATTGGTGCAGTTGCATACGTTGCTGTATTAAATTATGACCCTGTTGTTGCATTGCAGGAAGCAGCAGGAGGAATTGTACTCGTTATCCTTTTATTAATGATTGTACTTGCACAATGGTCAACAAATACATCTGCTAATGTAATACCTGCTGCAACAATCTTTTCAAACGTGGGAGGGCCTAAATTTCCATTTTGGGCAGGGGTTATTACTGCAGGGATTGTAGGAATTGTTGTTCAGCCTTGGAATTTATTTGGGGTAATTATTCCAGCACTTTTAATAATAGGGGGAATTCTTTCAGCTATTGTAGGGATTTTATTTACTGATTATTACGTTTTAAGAAAGAGAAGGGTTAATGTTCCAGAACTTTATGAGAGTGAGGGGCAGTACAGGTATTCAAATGGAGTCAACTGGGCTGGTATGATCGCTTGGGTAATCGGAGGAACTGCCGCTTATTTCTTTTCTGCTTACTCTTTCTTTGTAGGCTTTGGCGTAGGAGCAGTTATTTACTATGTATTAGCGAAATATTGGTATTTTCAAAAGTTTACTCAAGCAGAAATTGTTGACCCAGACGATGAGAAATACTTAGGAATTACAGTAGGACGTGATTGGGAAATCTCTGAGAATGAAATCGTTGATGTCATTAATAAAACAACTGTTGACTTAAAGAGATAGGTTTAAACAATTCCAACAATAGCAAAAGCAAAGGGGGATTTGGTATGAGCAGTGAAGATTCGAAGGTTGTTTTGGGGATAAACGAGACACCGCCACCAGGTAAGTTTTTGATTTTAAGCATCCAGCATTTGTTTGCCATGTTTGGTGCAACCATCTTAGTTCCGTATCTCGTTGGCTTGAGTCCAGGTGTAGCCCTTATTTCAAGTGGAATTGGGACACTCACTTTTCTGATTATAACCAAAGGTCAAGTTCCAGCATATGTTGGTTCGTCATTTGCATTTATTGCCCCGATCATTGCGGCAACAGCAGCAGATGGTCCTGGTGCAGCAATGATTGGAAGTTTTCTAGCCGGTCTAGTCTATGGGATTGTTGCTTTAGTTATTAAAGCTACAGGCCATAAATGGCTAGTTAAATTACTTCCACCAGTAGTTGTTGGGCCAGTTATTATCGTAATTGGACTTAGCCTTGCACCGACAGCAGTTGGTATGGCAATGAATAACCCAAATGGTGAATATAGTCTCCTTCATTTTACAGTTGCATTAGTGACCTTAGCGATTGTTATTTTAAGCTCCATTTTCCTTAAAGGCTTTTTAAATTTAATTCCCGTTTTAATTGGAATAGTTGGAGGATATATTTATGCTGCCATTGTCGGCTTAGTGGATTTATCCGGTGTTAAGATTGCAAAAATTTTCGAAGTACCTGATTTTCTTTTTCCATTTGTTCATTATTCTCCCACTGTAACCCTAAGTATTATTGCACTCATGGTACCTGTTTCAATTGTCACATTATCTGAACATATTGGACACCAAATGGTGTTAAGTAAAGTCGTTCAAAAAGATCTCATTCAAAGGCCAGGTTTACATCGTTCGATAATGGGAGACGGTCTTGCCACAATGCTAGCAGCATTAATGGGAGGTCCGCCGAATACGACGTACGGTGAAAATATTGGTGTATTGGCCATTACGAGAGTGTTTAGTGTCTTTGTTATCGGCGGGGCAGCAGTGTTTGCGATACTATTTGGGTTTATCGGTAAAATTACAGCTCTCATTAGCTCAATACCAACAGCAGTAATGGGTGGCATATCTCTCCTTTTATTTGGGATTATCGCTGCATCTGGATTACGGATGCTTGTTGATAGTAAAGTAGATTTGGGTGATAAGCGTAACCTCATTATTTCATCCGTTATTTTAGTTGTCGGAATCGGTGGAGCCATTATGAAGTTTTCAGCTAACTTCGAAATACATGGGATGGCACTTTCAGCTATTTTGGGCGTGTTATTAAATTGGGCTCTACCTGGAGGGACTGTCGAAGAAGACACCAATATGTATGAGGCTGATATCGATAGAGAAACGACTGCATAGTACCTGAAACATTAAACAAAGGAGTGTCAGTACATGTCAGAGTATCAAGTATTTTTGCAAGAGAGAGACAAAGTGGATTATTTCCTTCAAAAAGGCTATAAAATCACTAATGTAATAGAAAACCTTAGCGGAGCGTTTGTAGATTTTGAGAAAGAAGATGAAAAAGAAACCTTACACATTATCACCCCAGAAGGTCGTAAGTATTTTGCGGTAATGCTTATTAAGCAACAAAAGGAAGGTGCATAATGTTTTTTTGTTCCAATATAAAAATAGTTGAAAGCCAGTACCAGTGGAAGGGTACTGGCTTTTTTGGGCCATTTAACAGGAAAGTATAAAAATATTTGGAAAAACACTCCTTTACTGACAAGTTATCGCGTATAATGGAACTAATCTGAAAATTCAATTTAGGAGAGCTGTAGATTGAAATCATATATTACAGTTGATGATATTTTAAGTCGAAAGAACTTTGAAAGTGTTAAAGTTATCGCAGGTAAAGAGGGACTCGGGCGACAAGTAAAATGGGTCCACGTTGTTGAAATTGTTAATATTAAGAATCTCTTAAATGGAAATGAATTAATTCTTTCAACCGGTGTTGCTTGGAGGGATAATAAGGAGAAATTTATCTCCGTCATTGAGCAATTAATTGATTCGCAGGCAGCAGGTATTTGTATTGAATTAGGAATATACACCTCATCGATCCCACCAGAAATCATTGAACTCGCAAACAAGTCCCAATTTCCAATAATCCTTTTTTTAAAGGAAGTACCTTTTGTTGAAATCACGCAAGATATTCATGGGCTACTTATTAACAGCCAATATCAAATGATTTCCAATCTTGAAAGTTACTCACAGGCATTAAATAAACGATTATTAACCATCGATCATTATGTTGAAATTCTTAAATTTATTAGAAGTTATCTCCAAGTCCAAGTAATTATCCTCTTTACGAACAGGGAAACTCAATTTATTCCAGAAGCTACCGAGCAAAAACGAAAGAAACTACTAGAAAACCTGCAATCCCAGACTGAAGATTCGACTTATATAGCCAAAATTCCGATCCATTTGCTAGGTGAAAGCTATGCAGAACTTGCAATCATTTCGGAGGAAAGAGAGCTAACCGAATTTGATCAACTCATTCTGGATCGAACTGCAACTGCCCTTGCACAGCTTTTTCTTCGTAATCTTTATGTAGAGGAAAAACATAAAGTAGAAGAAACAGAATGGATCAATGATTGGTTGGAAGGTGAACAAAACGAAGAATCGATAAAAGACTATCTAGCTCTTACTTCAACTAGTAAACCAAAAGGAGCGGTTGTATGTATTTGTAAAATAGATTCCATTGAAGATTATTCCACAAGTGATTTAACTTATTTCAAAATGTTTACCCGTGCCGTTTTTGAACAACAGGGTTTTTCCCTTTACGTAGCAGATAAAAGAAACACAATTGTTTTTATCCTTCTCAATGAACGAAATCATGTGACGTGGAAAGCGAGAGTCCAAGATGGAATCCAAAGATTAATGGACTCTGAGTCACAACTAGGTAATGACAAAGTCAAACCGATACTTGGCGTTGGAAAATTTATAGAAGAGCTCACAGATCTACATAAAAGCTATCAAACTGCGATAGAAACAATTCGAATTCAAAACCGTATGTCGGTACCAGCCCAAAGCTATTTTTATGATGACTTACATATTTTTAGGCTTATTTCGTTACTTAACAGACATATCGATTTGCAGGAGGTTGTATTAGAGTATTTGGAGCCGGTAATCGAATATGATAAAAAATATAATGGAAAACTAATGGATACACTTAAAACCTATTTATCATGTAACGGCTCGAAACAAGAAACGGCAAAGCGTTTATTTGTAGTAAGGCAAACATTATATCACCGCATTCAAAAACTAGAAAAGCTACTAGGCTCAGACTTTATGAATCACGAAAAACGGCTCGCGATTGAATTTATGATTTTATCATATGAGTTTTTAATTTCATCAAATCAACTAAAAGAGAAAAAGCAAGTTTTATAGCCCACTAGAGTTAGTGGGTTTTTTCGTGCAAAGAGTATTCATAATGTGGAAAAATAACAAGCAGTTATTTTACAGAATGTCTAATGAAAGCATTTTCATTATGAGGGATAATTTACATATAGGTTAAGGATTAACGAATATTGAAATACGAAAAAGGAGGCTGTACAAAAAATGTCAGTAGTCAAAAATGAAACAGTTGTTCTGAAAAATTATATAAATGGGGAATGGGTGGACGCCCTTGGAACTCAATCACTTGAGGTACCCAATCCAGCAACAAAAGAAACATTAGTACGTGTGCCGCTTTCTTCAAAGGAAGATGTAGATTTAGCTGTAAAAGCGGCTAGAGAAGCATTTAAAACATGGAAAAATACTCCTGTTCCCAAAAGGGCAAGGATCTTATACAAATATCACTATTTATTAATGGAGAATCATGAAAAACTAGCAAGACTTGTTGTCCAAGAAAACGGTAAAGCATATAAAGAGGCACATGGTGAAGTTCTACGAGGGATTGAATGTGTTGAATTTGCAGCAGGTGCACCTACTTTAATGATGGGTGAGACATTATCAAACATTGCAGAGGATATAGACTCTGAAATGTTCCGATATCCATTAGGAGTAGTAGGAGGAATTACTCCATTTAATTTCCCGATGATGGTCCCAATGTGGATGTTCCCATTGGCAATTGCTTGTGGAAATACGTTTATTTTAAAGCCATCAGAGCGGACGCCAATGCTAGCTAATGAGCTTGCTAGATTATTTACAGAAGCGGGTGCACCAAACGGCATTTTAAATGTTGTTCATGGGGCACATGATGTTGTAAATGGTTTGTTAGATCATCCAAATGTCAGTGCAATTTCATTTGTAGGCTCACAGCCAGTTGCGAAATATGTATATGAACGTGCAGCGCAACAAGGGAAACGCGTTCAAGCTTTATCAGGTGCAAAAAACCATCATATTGTTATGCCAGATGCAGATATGGAAAAAGCAGTAGCCAATATCATAAGCTCAACATTTGGTAGTGCAGGGCAACGATGTATGGCTTGTAGTGCCGTTGTCGTTGTAGGAGATGGAGAAAAGTTTGTATCTGCGTTAAAGGATGCTGCAGATCGTCTCACGATTGGAAATGGAATGGATGATGAGGTGCTCTTAACACCTGTTATCCGCGAGTCACATCTAAATAAAGTACTTGGTTATGTAGAAAAAGGGCTTGAAGAAGGTGCGCAACTTATTAGAGACGGCAGAAAAGAAATGGATGAAATGCCAGAAGGAAATTTTTTGGGTCCAACCATTTTTGACCATGTAACCCCAGAAATGACGATTGCTAAAGAAGAAATCTTTGCACCCGTTTTAAGCCTATTACGTGCCAAGGATTTAGACGAAGGTCTTGAATATATTCAAAAGTCCCGATTTGGGAACGGCGCGACCATCTATACAAAGGATGCTAGGGCAGCAAGACAATTCAGAGAAGAAGCAGAAGCGGGTATGCTTGGCATTAATGTGGGTGTACCAGCTACAATGGCCTTTTTCCCATTTTCTGGTTGGAAAGATTCGTTTTATGGAGACCTTCATGTGAATGGTAAAGATGGAGTAAATTTCTATACGCGCAAAAAGATGATTACATCCCGATTTGATTACTAATTTGGATGAGGAGGGAAGCGGTATGACGAAGGTTACGCAAGGGGAAGACCTTTTAACAAAGGATAAGGATTATGTATGGCATGGCATGAAACCATATAATCCAAATTCTACGCTAGTCATTACGAAAGCAGAAGGGTCATGGGTGACAGACCATAATGGGAAACGGTATCTTGATGGAATGTCAGGGCTTTGGTGTGTAAATGTGGGATATGGAAGAGAAGAGTTAGCACATGCTGCATATGAACAGCTAAAGCAAATGGCCTATTATCCATTAACACAAAGCCATGAACCAGCAATCCAACTTGCAGAAAAGCTTAATGAAATGCTAGGAGACGAGTATGTTATTTTCTTCTCTAATAGTGGGTCGGAAGCAAATGAGACAGCCTTTAAATTGGCTAGACAATACCATCAGCAAAAAGGAGAACACTCTCGTTACAAATTTATTTCTCGATATCGTGCTTACCATGGTAATTCCATGGGATCTCTAGCCGCAACTGGCCAAGCGCAGCGTAAATATAAATATGAACCACTCGCACCAGGCTTCATTCATGTATCGCCACCAGACCTATACCGATCTGATGAGAAGGTGGGTGCAGAAGTATCGGATTTAAAGTTTGTTCAGGAAATAGACCGTGTGATGACATGGGAGCTAAGTGAAACAATAGCCGGCGTGATCATGGAACCAATCATTACTGGTGGTGGAGTCATTGTTCCACCTGACAAATATATGGCTGGAGTAAAGGAAGTATGTGAAAAGCATGGTGCCCTACTCATTGTTGATGAGGTTATTTGTGGGTTCGGGCGAACAGGCAAACCATTTGGATTTATGAACTACGGTGTAAAACCAGATATCATTACAATGGCAAAGGGCATTACAAGTGCGTATCTTCCTTTATCGGCAACAGCCGTGAAAAAAGAAATATACGAAGCTTTTAAAGGGTCAGAGGAATATGACTATTTCCGTCATGTTAATACGTTTGGTGGAAACCCAGCAGCATGTGCATTGGCACTTAAAAACCTAGAAATTATGGAAAAGGAAAAGCTTTTTGATCGGTCAAAGCACCTCGGTGACAAATTAAAAGATGGCCTTATAGCAGCTTTAGTGGACCATCCTTATGTTGGTGATATTAGAGGAAAAGGTTTATTGATTGGGCTTGAACTCGTCAAGGATAAACAAACGAAGGAACCACTTGAAGTAAGTCAAGTCAATAAAGTGATCGCAGGGTGCCTACAAAGGGGTCTAATTATCGGAAAAAATGGAGCGACAGTAGCAGGGTACAATAATGTCTTAACCCTTGCACCACCTCTTTCAATTTCTGAGGAAGACCTAGAATTTGTCCAAAGAACCCTAATTGAAGAAATAAAGTCATTGTAAAAAAGGGTATGTATCAACACTCGTAATCTATTTTCATAAAGGAAATAGATTGCGGGTGTTTTTCCCAAGAAAAAAGAAAGGTGGATGGAAATGAGAATTGGAGTACCAAAGGAAATTAAAAATAATGAAAATCGTGTGGCCTTAACTCCTGCAGGTGTTATGCAGTTGGTTCAACATAATCATGAGGTTTTTGTTGAAACTGGTGCGGGCCTGAACTCAGGCTTTTTTGATGAACTTTATATTGATGCTGGAGCAAGAATAGTTCCAACTGCTGCAGATGCA
>Ga0182742_1001568_pt1 | contig 28448 bp, 27 predicted proteins | sample eDN5th37CBELigMG_FD_128880 | JGI IMG/M metagenome (GOLD analysis project Ga0182742, IMG submission 128880) | Enriched Miracle-Growth compost microbial communities from Emeryville, California, USA - eDNA 5th pass 37_C BE-Lig MG (version 2)... ...
AGCAGGGCCAGGGTTCCGCGGGACCGCAGCGCCATGACGGCCGTGGCGATGACGTCGGGACGTGCGGTGGTGTCGATGGCGCAGGCCGCTCCCCCGGTGGCGTCCAGCACGGCCCGGGTCACGTCGGTGTCCGTCGGGTCGATGGTGATGGTCGCGCCCAACTCGGTGGCCAGCGCGCGTCGTCCCGCGACGGGGTCGACCGCGACGATGGTGCGGCATCCGGCGATGCGCGCGCCCATCACCGCCGACAGGCCGACGGCGCCGGCCCCGAATACGACCACGGCGTCGTCGGCGCCGGGTGTGAGCACGTTGAGCACCGCGCCCACGCCGGTCTGCACGCTGCAACCGAGCGGGGCGGCGAGTGCGGGGTCCAGGTCCCCGGGGATGGTGACGGCGTTGCGGCTCTTGGAAATCGCGTGCGTGGCGAAGCTGGACTGGCCGAAGAACTCCCCGGCGACCGGCGCCCCGTCGAGCCGCAGCGCCGCGGTCTCGTCGAGGCGGCCGCCGCGCATGTTGAGATCGGTCGAGTGGTCGCAGTACGCGGGACTGCCCGCGCCGCAACGGTCGCAGACCCCGCAGCTGGCGAACGTGAGCACCACACGTTCCCCGATGCGGCCTGCGGCGGCCGGGCCCGCGTCGATCACGGTGCCCGCACCTTCGTGGCCGAACACCATCGGCACCTTGCGGAAGCGCGCGGCCACGCTGATGTCGGTATGGCAGATCCCCACGGCCTCGATCTCGACGAGCAGCTCGTCGCCGACCGGCGGGCGGACCTGCACGTCGGTGAGCCGCGGGTCCGCTCCGGCGTCGAGCAGCACCGCGGCGCGCGCATTGAGCATTCGGCGATCGTAGGCGACCAACTTGACACGTGTCACGACCGACCCTGTCCGGGCCTCGCGACGCCTTGCCGCGACCGTGGGCGCAGAATTGGGCCGACAACTGACAGAGAGGTCTCCATGCGCGCTGCACTGATAACCCGTCTCGACGGTCCCGACGCGGTGGAAGTGGTCGAGGTCGACGAACCGTCCGGTGATGACGCCGTCCTGATCGACGTCCACGCCGCAGGCGTGGCGTTTCCCGACGCGCTGCTGACGCGAGGCCTCTACCAGTACAAGCCGGACCTGCCGTTCTCCCCCGGCGCCGAGGTGGCCGGTGTGGTGCGCAGCGCACCGGCAGGCGCGTCGGTCGCGGCGGGCGATCGTGTGCTGGGCCTGACGATGCTGTCCGGCGGTATGGCGGAAGTGGTTGCGCTGCCCGAGGATCGCGTGTTCAAGCTGCCCGATGCGGTGCCGTTCGACGCCGGGGCGGGAATCCTGTTCAACGACATGACCGTGCACTTCGTGCTGCGCACCCGCGGCAGGCTGTCCGGCGGCGAGACGGTTCTGGTGCACGGCGCCGCTGGCGGAATCGGTTCGTCGGTGCTGCGCCTGGCGCCCGCTTTGGGCGCGGCCCGCACCATCGCGGTGGTGTCCACCGAGGAGAAGGGCGAGATCGCCAGGGCCGCAGGCGCATCCGATGTGGTGCTGGCCGACGGGTTCCGTGACGCGGTCAAGGAGTTGACCGACGGTCGCGGCGTCGACGTGGTGGTCGACCCCGTCGGAGGTGACCGCTTCACCGATTCGCTGCGCTCGCTGGCGGTCGGCGGGCGCCTGCTGGTGGTCGGCTTCACCGGCGGCGAGATCCCCCAGGTGAAGGTGAACCGGTTGCTGCTCAACAACATCGAGGTGATCGGCGCGGGTTGGGGTGCGTGGACTTTCACGCACCCGGGTTATCTGCAGGAGCAGTGGGCCGAACTGGAGCCGCTGCTGGCCTCCGGCGCGGTCGCCCCGCCGCAGGTCGAGGTGTATCCGTTGGAGCAGGCCGCGCAGGCCATCGCGTCACTGGAGAATCGCAGCGCCAAGGGCAAGGTGGTGCTCAAACTGCGCTGAGCGGTTGAGCCTCAGTTGCCGGGCCAGTACTGGGAATCCGGCGTCGGGCGGGCACCGAAGATCGCCTGCCCGACGCGCACACACGTCGAACCCTCGGCGATCGCGAGTTCGTAGTCGCCGGACATGCCCATCGACAGCTCGCCCGGGCCGATCAGGTCGAGATCGCGGGCCTGATCACGCAGGCTGCGCAGCAGCCGGAAGCACGGGCGGACGCGTTCGGGATCGGTGCTGAACACCGCGATGGTCATCAGGCCGCGCACGCGCAGCGCGGTGTAGGCGGGCAGGGTCTTGAGGAACGGGATGACGTCGTCGGGCGCCAGGCCGTACTTGGACTCCTCACCCGAGGTGTTGACCTGCACGTAGACGTCGAGTTGGCGTCCGAGGGCCTGCAGCCTGCGATCCAGTGCCGCGGCGGCCCGCGGATTGTCGAGGGCCTGGAACTCGGCGGCGAACTCGGCGACGTCCTTGGCCTTGTTGGTCTGCAGGTGTCCGATCACCGACCACTCCACGTCGAGATCGGACAGGTTGCGCCACTTGCGCATCGCCTCCTGCACCTTGTTCTCGCCGAACATCGTGCAGCCCGCGGCCGCCGCGACGCGCAGCCGGTCCTCATCGACGGTCTTGCTGACCGGAAGTAGCCGCACCTCACCGGGTTCGCGGCCGGCGCGCTGCAGCGCGGCGCCGATTCGCGTGTTGACGGCCTGCAGGTTGCGGGTGAAGTCCTCGACCGTACGTGCGGTGGAGTAGGCGGTCGTGTCGCTGCCGGTCATGGCTTCATTGTCCCTCTTGGCTGTGTGCTCGGTCTTGGCCGCACGCTCGGTCCCGCTCGGTGCCGCACGCTCGGTGCCGACGAGCGTGCGTGCAGTGCTGCTGATGTGCGGCGTGGCGTGCGGCAGACGCGCACGGTCGCGGTGCAGAAGTGCACGGTCGCGGGCGTGGTGGCGGTGGCGGTGGCGGTGGCGGTGGCGAAGCTACGGCTGGGGCCAGGCACGCAGGGCGATGGCGGCGACCTGGTCGAGCCGGGCGCGGGGAATGCCGTCACGGGCGGCCTGGGCGATGCCGCTGAGGGTCGACATCACGAACTGCGCGAGAGCAAGTGCGTCGGTGTCGGCGGGCAGCTCGCCTGCGGCGATGTCGGCGCGGATCTTGTCGGCCACCGTCTGGGTCTTCTTCTCGCGGATGCGGCGCAGCGCGGCGCCCACGGTCTCGTCGGCGCTGCCGTCGTCACCGCTGATGATCAGGCATCCGCTGGGCAGGCCACGGCGCGTGTACCGGCCGGGCGCCTGCGCCAGGATGCGTGCCACGGCCGCACGCGCGGTGGGCTCTTGGTCGAGCGCGGCGTCGATGAACCCGCCGTAGCGGGCGTCGTAGACCTCGACGGCCTCGGCGAAGAGCTGACGCTTGTCACCGAACGCCGCGTAGATGCTGGGCATGCCGATGCCGAGCGCGCTGCTGAGGTCGCGCGTGGAGGTCGCCTCGAACCCACGCTCCCAGAACAGCCGGATCGCCTTGTCGAGCGCGGCATCGCGATCGAACGAGCGGGGTCGCCCTCGGACTGTTGCCATCCACACATTCTAGAGCGGTCGCTAGATAATCTGCTAACGTCCATTTTTGTAACGACCGCTAAAGAAAGGATGGGCACGTGTCCACACTCGACGGCAAGACAGCGCTGATCACCGGCGGCGGACGCGGCATCGGCCGCGCCATCGCGATCCGGCTGGCCGGCGAAGGAGCACGCGTCGGCGTGCACTACGGCACCAACGCCGACACCGCCGAACAGACCGCGCAGCTGATTCGCGACAAGGGCGGCGACGCATTCACCGTCCGCGCGCAACTCGGCGTGCCCGGCGACGCCGCCGCGCTGTGGCAAGCCTTCGACCGACATGCCGACGGGCTCGACATCCTGGTGAACAACGCCGGAATCCTCGGCGGCCGAATCCCGTTCGCCGATCTCACCGAGCAGACCTACGACGAGGTGTTCGCGGTCAACACCCGCGCACCGTTCTTCATCACCCAGCACGGCCTGTCGCGTCTGCGTGACCACGGGCGGGTCATCAACGTGTCGACGCGCTTCACGCACGGCGCCCGGATACCCGAACTCATGGCCTACGCGATGTCGAAGGCCGCGCTCGACTCGTTCACCGCGACACTCGCCAAAGAGGTTGCCCCACGCGGCATCACGGTGAATGCCGTCGGACCGGGCACCACCGAGACCGACATGAACGCCGAGCGACTGGCGACGCCTGAGGGGCGCGCCGCGATCGCCGCGCAGTCACCGTTCAACCGCGTCGCGCAGGCCGACGACATCTCCGGTGTGGTCGCATTCCTCGCCTCCGACGACGCGCGCTGGATCACCGGCCAGTGGCTCGACGCCAGCGGCGGGTCGATGCTCTGATGCCAGTTGCCATCTGGGTCCTGGGGGCGGCGATATTCGCCCAGGGGACAAGCGAACTCATGCTGGCGGGCCTGCTCCCCGAAGTGTCGGCCGATTTCGCGGTCAGCATTCCGCAGGCCGGCCTGACGGTGTCGGTGTTCGCGCTCGGCATGCTCGTGGGTGCGCCGATCCTGGCGACAGGCACGTTGCGGTGGCCCCGCCGGCGTGCCCTGCTCGCGTTCCTTGGCGTGTTCGTCGTCGCGCACATCGTCGCGGCACTGACCGACTCCTATGCGGTGCTGTTGGCGACGCGGTTCGTCGCAGCGTTCGTCTACGCCGGATTCTGGGCGGTCGGTGCGAGCACCGCGATGGCGCTGGTCTCCCCCGACCGGCGCGGACGCGCGATGAGCGTCGTCGCGGGCGGTATCACCGTCGCGATGGTGGTCGGCCTGCCCGCGGGCACCTGGATCGGCCAGCACTTCGGATGGCGAGCGGCGGTCTGGACCGTCACGGTGCTGACCTTGGTCGCCGCGGGTGCGGTGCTCACCGCGGTTCCCGACACACGCGCGCACACTGTGATGCGCGCTCGCGACGAGCTCCGCGGCGTGGCGGTGCCGCGCCTGTGGTTGTCCTACGGGCTCACCGCGACGTCCACCGCGGCACTGCTGGGCACCTTCACGTACCTGAGCGCCATGCTGATCACCACCACCGGGGTGCGTGCCGACTGGGTGCCGCTGGTTCTGCTCGGGTACGGCCTCGGGTCACTCGCGGGCATGGCCGGTGGCGGGTTCGCCGCCGACCGGTGGCCGCGCGGTGTCCTCGCGGCGGGTTTCGGCATGCTGACCGTCGTGCTGGCGCTGCTGTCGGTCACCGCCGACGTGCCCGCGGCCGTGGCGATCCTGGCCGTCGTCTTGGGCTTCGCCGGTTTCGGCACCAACCCGGCGCTGAACTCTCGGGTGTTCGGCATCGCGCCCGGCGCGCCGACGCTGGCCTCGGCCGGCAACATCTCGGCGTTCAACGTCGGTATCAGCGCTGGTCCCTGGCTCGCGGGCCTCGCGCTGACCGCGGGTCTGGGCTACCCGTCGGTGCCGTGGATCGGCGCGGGTCTGGGCGTGGTGGCGCTGCTTCTGCTCGCCGTCGACGTGCTGGTGGGCCGCGCGCCGCGGCGCGCGGCAGAACCTGTCGGGGTGGCGGTCGGCTGTGGGTGACACCTGCGCACACCAGCCGGAATAACCCGGGTGGTGAGGGCGTTGACCACAGAATGACTGATGCCGAACTGAGCCCGACCGACTGGGTACGCGAGCAGACCGAACGCATTCTCGAGCAGGGCACCACCGATGGTGTGCACGTGCTGGACCGTCCGATCGTGCTGTTCACGACGACCGGCGCCAAATCCGGCAAGAAGCGTTACGTCCCGCTGATGCGGGTCGAGGAGAACGGCAAGTACGCCATGGTCGCGTCCAAGGGTGGCGACCCCAAGCACCCGTCGTGGTACTTCAACGTCAAGGCCAATCCGACGGTCAGCGTGCAGGACGGTGACAAGGTGCTGCCTGACCGCACCGCCCGTGAACTCGAGGGCGAGGAGCGCGAGCACTGGTGGAAGCTCGCGGTCGAGGCCTATCCGCCGTACGCGGAGTACCAGACCAAGACCGACCGGCTGATCCCCGTGTTCATCGTCGAATAGATCGGTCGAGTGAATCGAACAGGGCGGCCCCGGGAGATCCCGGGGCCGCTCTGTCATGTCAGGAATCGAAGTCGGTGCTGGTGGTCAGATCGGCCCACTTGTCGATCTCCTCGGCACGTGCCTGCGCGACGCGCCGGTAGGCCGACAGCGCATCGGATCCGAGCAGCAGAAACGCCGGTGGCTCAGGCGATTCGACGGCCTTGATGATCGCGGCGGCCGCCTTGACGGGATCACCTGGCTGTGTGCCGTGCACGCGGTCGTGTTCTTTGCGGCGCTTGCCCGCGGTATCGGCGTAGTCGTCGATCGCGGCGGCCGACTGTTTCAGGGACCGCCCGGCGAAGTCGGTGCGGAAACCTCCGGGTTCGACGACCGTGACCGAGATGCCGAGCGGCGCGAGTTCGGTGTGCAGTGACCCGCTGAGGCCCTCGACCGCGGCCTTGGCCGCGGCGTAGTAGCCCGACCCGGGCGGGGTGATCTGCGCTCCGATCGAGGAGATGTTGACGATGGCCCCGCGCCTGCGGGCCCGCATCCCGGGCAGCACGGCCTTGATCGTGGCGACCGTGCCGAAGATGTGCGTGTCGAAAAGCGTGCGGACGTCGGCATCGTCGCCTTCTTCGACCGCCGCGCGGTAGCCGTAGCCGGCATTGTTCACGAGCACGTCCACACCGCCGAACCGCTCGTCGGCCAGCTGAGCGGCCGCGGTGACCTGCTCTGGGCGCGTGACGTCGAGCGGCGCGGCCACGACACGGTCCGGCGCCGTCTCGGCGATGTCGGCCACCGACGACACATCGCGGGCCGTGACCACCAGGTTGTGGCCGGCCGCGGCCACCGCCTCGGCGAGCGTACGTCCGATTCCTGTGGAGCATCCGGTGATCAGCCATGTGGTCATGACTTCACCCTAGCGAGTTCACGCGGGTGGGCGGCCGCCCAGACTCCGCGTGATCTGTTCGGCATAGCCCACGACGAGGTCCACCCACTCCTCGCACTTCTCCAGCGGCATGCGAACCGTGGGGCCGCTGATGGTGAGTGCGCCCAGAACGTCACCGGCAGAATCGAATACGGGCGCGGACAGTCCCGACGCCGAATCCTCGCGCTCACCGGTGGTGATGGCGTAGCCGTCGGCCCTCGCCTTGGCGATCAGCGCGGCGAGATCTTCGGCACTGGTGACGGTGCCCTCGGTCAGGGGTTCCAGCGGTGCGCTGAGAATGCGTTCTGCCAGCTCGGGATTCCACGCCAGCAACACCCGCGACGCCGAACCCACATGCAGCGGAATGACTTTGCCGACGTACATGTGCCTACGCAACGCGTGGTGGGTCTCCGCGACCGCGACGCACACCCGGAAGTTCTGTTCGACGGTGAAAAAGCATGCCGTCTCACCGATCTTGTCGCGGATCTCCTTGAGCACCGGGGTGACGATCGCGAGCACGTCGAGGTCTTTGCGCGCGGTGGCCGCCCAGTAGGACATGCGGATGCCGATGCGGATCTGTTCGCCGACGCGGTCCAGCATGCCCTGGGCCACCATGTTGCTGACCAGTCGCTGCACCGTCGAGGTCGGCAGACCGGTGGCCTGCTGGATCTCGCCGAGGGTCATCGCCGGGCGTGTCAGGGTGAACGCGTTGAGGATCTCGACGATCTTCGTCAGCACCAGAAGCGTCTGCTGCTTGCCGGACTCCCCGTCTCCCTTTGCCATGGCGCAAATCTACCGTTCAGGCATCGATGACCCAGCCGAACGCGCGCGCCTTGGACCTCGCGCCCTGCGCGGCCTTGGACCGGTTGGGCTCCCCCAACTCGGCGAGGATCTTCTCCGAGAGCAGCACGAGCGATTCGAATGCCGACGGGGTGAGCCAGTCCGGGCGCAACGCGAACAGCAGATCCTCGCTGGAGGTGTTGCCGCTCGCACCGGGCGCGAACGGGCACCCGCCGAGACCGCCGAGTGAGCCGTCGACCATCGTGGCGCCCGCGTCGATGGCCGCGAGGGTGTTGGCCACCCCGAGGCCCCACGTGTCGTGACCGTGAAACACGATGCGCCGCTCGGGGTTCACCGGGTGCAACCCGTGGATGAGCGCACTGACCTGGGTGGGGATCGCCTGGCCGATCGTGTCGCACACGACGATGTCGACGGCGCCGGAGGTGCGCGGATCGGCCGCGATCCCCCACACCCGCTGCGGGTCCACGAGCCCGTCGAACGGGCACGTGAACGCCGTGGCGATGCACAGTTGGATCTCACCGCCCGCCTCGTGGGCGATGCGGATCGCGTCGGGCATGGCCGCGACGCTGGTCTCGGTGTCACGCCCGATGTTGGCCTTGTTGTGCGCGTCCGACGCCGACAGGCAGTACTGAAACTTGCGTGCGCCTGCCGCGGCTGCCTTCTCGACGTGGCGCGGGGTGGCCACCCAGATCCAGCACCGGTCGAGTTCCTCGGGCGTGAGGGCGGCCACGACGTCGAGCGTGTCGGCGAGGGTGGGCACCAGATCGGCCCGCGCCATCGACCCGATCTCCAACGCGGGCACACCGAGGCGCAACAGTTCGCGCACGACCTCGATCTTGAGTTCGGTCGGCAGGGTCTTTGCGGTCAGCTGCAGCCCGTCACGAAGGGTGACATCGCGCAACTCCGCGCGCGGGGTGTAGGGGCTGGGTTCACGAACAGTCATGAAAGTGCCTCGATTTCGGCGTCGGTGAGTCCGAGGATGCCGGAGAGCACCTCGTGCGTGTGCTCCCCCAGATCGGGGCCCACGTTCCGGATCGGCAGCGACGCCCCGCCGATGACCGGGACGATGCCGGGAAAACCGACGGGCTGCGGTTCGGCGCCGCCCGTGTCGACGGCGAAGTGCTGGATCATGTTCCGCGCCTCGTACTGCTGGTCGTCGCAGATGTCGGCCGCGGTGTAGATGGGGCCGGACGGCACGCCTGCCTCGTCGAGCAGCTTGAGCGCCTCGTCACGGGTGTGCCGGATGGTCCACGCCGAGATCGCCTCGTCGAGCTCGTCACGGCGCGCCCAGCGCCCGGCGTTGGTCTGCAGGTCGGGATCGGTTGCCAGGTCGGGACGCCCGATGGTGCGCATGTACCGCTGGTAGATCGCGTCGCCGTTGCCCGCGACGATGATGCTGGTGCCGTCGGCGCACGGGTAGGCATTGCTCGGGGCGATCCCTTCCATGCGGCCGCCCACGCGTTGGCGCTGGACACCGTAGGCGAGGTAGTCGGGGATCAGCGATTCCATCACCGACAGGATCGACTCGTTGAGCGCGACGTCGATGATCCGTTGCGGCAGAGGAATTTCGGTGGGCGCTTTGGCACGTTCACGCTGGAACAGCGCCATCACGGTGCCGAAGGCCGCGTGGATGCCCGCGATCGAATCGCCGATGGACACCCCGGTGCGCACGGGCGGACGGTCGGGGTCACCGACCAGTTCCCGCAACCCGCCGTACGCCTCGGCGACCGCGGCGAAGCCGGGACGCTCCGACATCGGACCGGTCTGGCCGAAGGCGGAGATGCGCGTGATCACCAGGTCCGGGTTCACCTCGTCGAGACGTTCGGGCCCAAGCCCCCACTTCTCGAGGGTGCCGGGCCGGAAGTTCTCCAGCAGCACATCGCAATGCCGCAGCAGATCGAGCACAACCGCCCGTCCCGCTTCGGATTTCAGGTCGAGCACGATCGACTTCTTGTTGCGGTTGATCGTGCGGTACAGCATCGAGGTGCTGCCTGCGTAGAGGCGCCAGTTGCGCAGTTCGTCACCGGTGCCCGGGCGTTCGACCTTGATCACCTCGGCGCCGAAGTCGGCGAGCATACGGCCCGCGGTCGGGGCGGCGATGTAGTTGCCGAGTTCGAGCACACGCACGCCGGCCAGTGGACGGATGTCAGGGGTGTCGCGAATAGCGTTGTCAGTCATGGCTTTCTCGTAGATCAGAACAGCAGGCTTGCAGGCAGCAGCAGCAGGATCGCGACCACCGAGGCCACCGACACGCCCACCGTGACGGTCTTGAGCGCACCTCGGGTGGACTGCCCCATCAGGGACTGCAGCAGCCAGAAGGTGTTGCTCGTGACGTGGACGGCGAACAGCGAACCGGCGCCGGCGGCCAGTGCGATCAGGACCGGGTCCAACCCGATGATCGGTGCGACGGGCGCCAGGATGCCCGCCGAGGTGATCGCCGAGATGGTGACCGATCCGACGGCCACGTGCAAGGCCGCGGCGATCACCCACACCACGAGCAGTGGTGCGGCGGTGCTGGCGGTGAAGTACTCACCGAGAATGTCGCCGAGGCCCGCGGCCTTGATCGTGGCGGCGAGTGAACCGCCGACACCGGTGAGGATCAGGATCTGCCCGCTCTCCTTGAAACCCGTGGCGATGGCGGCTTCGACGGCCTTGCCGCCCTGGACACGGCGCCCGACGAAGCTCGTGCCGATGAGGCCGATCAGCAGTGCGATCACCGGTGACGAGATGAACTTGACCGCGGGGATCTCGATTTCGGCCGCGTCGAGGATCGCCCCGGCGGCGATCAGCACCAGCGATGCCAGCATCGGGCCGAACAACAGCAGAAGCGGGGCCTGGGTTGCGGTGTCGCGCTTGGCTTTCACGGTCGTCGCGGTGGCGCCCGAGGATGCCGGCGCCGCGGGAGCCGAACCGTCGGACTCGGTCGCGTCGGTCGCGTCGGTCGCGGAATCATGCGGGCCCTCCGAACCGTCCGACCCGAGGGTCGGTTCGTCACCCAGGAACGGCTGCTCGTCGCGGGCGGGATCCCACCAGCCGTGATTGAACAGGAACGACATGATGGCCACCGCGATCGCGACGGTCGGGATCACCAGGCACAGACCGAACAGCAGCATCTTGCCGAGCGGAACACCCAGCAGGCCGGCGAGCGCGAGCGCGCCCACACCGGGCACGGTCAGCACGATGCCGCACTCCAGGCCGATCGCCATGGCCGCGGCCATGCGCGGCGTGCCGTTCTTGCCGATCCGCTTGGCGAGGTTGCGTGCCAGCGGCGCCGAGATGACCAGCAGCACATCGAGAAAGATCGACTGCAGCGCGGTCGCGATGGTCAACGACATCGCGTACGGCATCCGCTTGGCGCCGAACCATCGCAGCAGTGTCTCGACCAGACGTTGGATCGCGCCGGTCTGCTGCAGGATCGCACCCATCAGCACGCCGAACGCGATCAGCAGTCCGACTTCGGCCATGATGTCGCCGAAACCCGTGGTGATGGCCTCGATGGTCTTCTCGACCCCCAGCCCGACGGCCAGGCCGAGATATGCGGACCCCACCACGAGCGAGACCACGGGGTTGAACTTGAACCTCACGATCATCACGACCACCGCGAGGATTGCGACCGCAGTGTTGATCACTATTGCGGTTTCTGACATGAGCGGAACTCCTAGAGGGCGGTTGAGCGAACCCACGCTGCTGTGGCACGGGTCACGACTACACCCACATTATGAGCACTAACCCACGATGTAAACAAGACCTGGGCAGAGCAAACCCACGCAACGCGATGACCACGCGTTTTGCACACGGTTTGTCACGCTGAGCGCGCGCGGGTGCGCAGATCGCTCAGTGAAGTGAGGTCACCACCAGCCGGTGGCGTCGGAGAGTTGCCGCCCGAGTTCGTCGGCGAGGGTCCGCACGTAGGTCGCGGACAGGTGGTGGATGTCGTGGTAGACCAGCACGTTGCCCTCCACCGCGCGGCAGCGGTCGGGCCTGCACACCGCATCGCTGAGATCGAGCACGCTCATCAGCGGGTAGTCGGCCAGGTGGTCCAGGGTGGGGTTGCGCTGCGCGAGGGCCTCGTGACGGGGCATGCCGCACGTGTCGGGATCCCCGCCGTCGGACAGGCAGTCGACGGGCGCGAAGAAGCGCCCGTCGCGGATCATCCACGGCGTGTCACGGATGCCGAGCATGCGGATACCGTTGGCAGACAGCTCATCCCAGATGCCCAGGTAGTAGTCGGGGACGTAGTCGCCCGGACCGTTGAGGATCGGGCGCGTGGTGGTGAAGAAGACGTAGTCGGGCCGGTCGGCGATGATGCGCTGCAGCGCCTCGTCCGCCCATGTCCGGCACGCGGGGTACGGCTCGAACGGCCCGGCGATCAGCGGCACCTCTTTGGTGGTCAGCGGGCAGCCCATCTTGAGATAGGTGGTGACGCGGAAACCGTGCTGGCGGCCGAGCGCGTGCAGAGCGGTCAGCCAGTGCTCGGAGTGTGACCCGCCGGCCACCGCGATGGTGCGCTCGGCCTTGGGGTCTCCGTAGACGCATACGGTGACGTCGGTGTCAGGGAAGTTGGTGACGCACTGGTCCAACGTCGACGGCGGCACGTCGTCGGAGGCCTCCAGTGCCGTGGGGCGCATCGGCAGCTTCGAGACCTTGCGGTTCTCGGTGAGTGCCAGCGCGCCGGGATAGTCGCGCAGCGGCAGGGCGTTGAGATCGGCGCCGTTCTCACGCACCCCGGCGACGTGGCCCCGCCACGCGAACGACGTGACGGTCAGCGCGACCACCATCAGCACGATCATGGCAACGGCCAACCCGGTGTGTGACGCCGGTCGGCCCCAGCGCTGCTCGGTGCCGCGCCATGTCACCCACGCCAGGGCGACCGAGGCGAGCACCACGACCGTTCCGGCGGTCAGACCGGCCGTGTCGTTGTTGCTGTAGGCGAACCAGAAGATCAGCAGCGGCCAGTGCCACAGGTACAACGGGTAGGCCATCGCGCCCAAGGCGGTCATCGGCGTGCTGCTCAGAACGCCGCTCGCGCACGTCGCTCCGTTTGCTGCGGCGAGGATGATCAGCACGGTCGCACCCACCGGGACCAGCGCCCACGGGCCGGGAAACTGCTGCATGCCGTCGAGCAGCAGGCTCGACGCGACAATCGTCGCCACGCCGATGACCACGGCCAGCGAGCGCACCCACCGCGACCAGTGCACCCGGGCGACATATGCCGCGGCCAGCACCCCGGCCAGCAGCTCCCACGCCCGCGACACCGAGCTGTAGTAGGTCAGCACCTGGTTGTCGGTGTGCGTGAGGATCGCGTAGACCAGCGACGCGACCGTCGCCACTGCCACCGACGCCACCAGGACGGCGCGCCTGCGCTCGGGGGCCGCGCGACGGGCCGCCGCGCCGACCAGCGCGGCGAGCACCAGGACGAAGAGCAGGATCTGGCCCGCGGCCGACACCAGCCAGAGGTGATACAGCGGCGTCACCGCCTCACTGGCCTGCAGGTAGTCGTCGGCGGTTCCGAGGATCTGCCAGTTCTGATAGAAGCCCAGGCTCGCCAGGGTCTGGTCGGCGAAGTCCTCCCACCGGGTCTGCGGCTGGATCAGCACGGTCAGCACCGCGCACACAGCGATCACCGCGACCAGGGCGGGCAGCCACCCGCGCATCAGCCACAGCGCCGAGGCGCGCACCCCGCCGGTGCGCAGCAGACGACGGCCCGCGGCGAAACCCGCGAGCGCCAAGAGGATGTCGACGCCGCCGCAGACCTGACCGAACCACACCTGGCCGATCACCACCCACGCGATCGCGATGCCGATCAGACCGCAGAGATCGCCGCGGGTTCGCCGCGCGACAGCGGGCGCGAGGATCGGATGGCTCTGTGTTATCTGCACGAATGAATTTCCTGGGCGGTTGCGGGTCGGCGCCGACGAGACCGCAGAGAGCATAGCCGTCCGGCGACCCTCATCTGACACCTGTCGATACTGCTCAGGCCCACGGGTCGAGCCGTTGTGACGGAGGTAACCAGGCGAACGGATCGGAACCGGCGACGCTCTGATCGGCACGGTATTCCAGGCTCACATGCCCGCGGTAGCCGCGCTCGCCGAGTCGCGTGAGCAGAGCGGGGAGTTCCGGCGTCGGTGACAGCGCCGACGAAGGCGTCGACCTCGCGGTCGCCGGGCACCGGGTCGGGAAACGGCCACCAGAACTCGACTGCTTCGAAGCCGGCCGCCCGCGCGGCGCAAGGCCGCTGCAACAGAGGCAGATCGGTCAACAGGATCGAGCAGTTGACCACATAGCGCGACGACACGGCACCCACACGTCAGCATCCTCACCTGCTGCGAATGGTCCGGTCAACCGACGCGTTTACACATACGAGGTCAGGCCGATCCCGGGGGATCACGATGGTGCGGAGAAGCGTTGATCGACAACATGATTCTGGACGAACAATTCGCGCAGGATCCGGAGGGGCTCTACCGGATGCTGCGATCCGAGGCGCCCGTGTGCGAGGTCGAACTCATCGGCGGGGTGCGCGGATGGCTGGTGACCCGGTATGCCGACGTGATGGCGTTGCTGAAGGATCCCCGCGTGAGCAAGGATCACACCAGCGCACTCCCCCGGTTGGCCCCTGACCGCGTCCGGCCGTACATCTCACCGCAGTTGCACAACCACATGTTGAACCTCGACCCGCCGGAGCACACGCGTCTGCGGCGGCTCGTCGTCCAGGCGTTCACGCCGAGAGCCTTGGCACGCATGCAACCCGTCATCGATGCGATCGCCGACGAGTTGCTCGACGACATCGATCTGCGCAGCGGCGACGAGCCGATCGATCTGATGGCCGATTACGCCGAACCGCTGCCGATCCAGGTAATCGCCGAATTACTCGGTGTGGCAGTCGAATACGCCCAACCGTTCCGGGCCGCTGTCACGCCGCTTCTGATGAGCGTCACCGTCGAGGAGAAGGCGGAATCGGGACGCGCGACAATCGAGATCCTGAACGCGGTGATCGACGAGAAGATCCGCGAACCCGGCGAAGACCTGCTGTCGGGCATGATCGGCGCGTCGGTCGACGGACACGGCTTGACCCGCGACGAACTGATGGCCATGTGCTTCCTGCTGATCACCGCGGGGTACGAGACGACGGTCAATCTGATCGGCAACGGGACGCTGGCCCTGATCGACAATCCGTCACAACTCGAAAAGGTCCGTGAGAACCCGGATCTGACGGCAGGCGCCGTCGGGGAGATCCTGCGCTTCGACGGTCCGGTCAACATCGCGACATGGCGCTATGCCACGGCGGACATCGATGTCGACGGCGTCGTCATCCCGGCGAACGAACAGATCTTTCTGTCGCTGCTCTCGGCCAACCGGGACACGGGCCGCTTCGAGAACGCGGACCGCTTCGACATCGAGCGAAACACCCGCGGACACATCGCATTCGGCCACGGCATCCACTACTGCGTTGGAGCGCCGTTGGCGCGCATGGAGGGGGTCACCGCGATCGGGCGGATCGTTCAGCGCTACGACAGCATCACCCTCGATCCCACCGCCGAACTCCGGTATCACAACGGCACGCTGATGCACGGCCTGAAGTCGCTACCGGTGCGGTTGACGCGCGTCCCTCAGCCGCGACCGTAGAACGGCATCTCGCGGGCCATCACCGTCAGGGACGGCACCGCGACCTCCAACGGCAGGTCCACCAGATGGGCCACCGCGCGCGCCACGTGCACCACGTCGAAGACCGGTTCGGCGGCCAGTGAGCCGTCGGCTTGCAGGGTCTGGTGGCTGAAGCCCGTCGTCATGCTGGTGGCGGCATTGCCGATGTCGATCTGGGTCACACAGATGTCGACGCTGCGCAGGTCCAGCAGCATCGACGCGGTCAGACCGCTGATGGCATGTTTGGTGACGGTGTAGGCGAGGCTGTTGGGCCGGGGTCGGTGCGCCGAGAGCGACCCGTTGTTGATGATGCGGCCACCGCGCGGCAGTTGCTCGGACATGACACGCGCGGCCTCACGGGCACAGAACACGGATCCGTCGACGTTGGTGCGCCATGTGCGCTCCCACTGCTCGTCGTCGATCTCTGCGACCGACGCCGACGGTCCGAACACTCCCGCGTTGTTGAACAGCACGTCGACACGTCCGAAGGTCGCCACCGCGTCGGCGAACAACGCGCGCACCGACGCCGGGTCGGTGACGTCGGTCGGCACCACCCGCGCGTTCGGGCGGCCCTGCGCGACCCCACGCAGCGCGTCGGCCCTGCGGCCGGCGAGCACCACATGATGGCCCGCATCCAACAACACCTGGGCGGTCGCCTGGCCGATCCCGCTGCCTGCGCCGGTGATGATCACGACTTTCTGCACGGGCGCCATTGTCGTCGGATCTGAGGAGCACCGCGATCCGGACCAATTTCTTCGCATATGCTGTTCAAACATGCCTCTTCATCCGCAGTTGCGGATGCGATCATCAACTGGAGGTCGGGTGACGTCAATCCGTATCAAGGACGCGGCCGCACTGCTCGGCGTCAGTGACGACACGGTGCGCCGCTGGATCGACAGCGGCGCCCTGCCCGCGAGCAAGGACGACGCCGGCCGCAAGGTCATCGCCGGTGATGTCCTCGCCGCGTTCGCCCAGGCCCACGCGACTCCCCCGCCGGACCCGACCGGTATCGCGAGTTCGGCCCGCAACCGGTTCGTCGGTCTGGTCACGAAGGTGACCGCCGACAGCGTGATGGCCGAGGTCCAGATGCAGTGCGGACCGTTCCAGGTGGTCTCCCTGATGAGCAGCGGATCGGTGGCAGCACTGGGCCTGGAACCCGGAAAGGTGGCCGTGGCAGTCGTCAAGGCGACAACGGTGATCGTCGAAACTCCGGGAGGCAGTTCATGATCCGTGTGGTGAGCGTGGTGGTCGGCGTGTTCCTGCTCGCGGGTTGCACACCGGCGCCCGCGAACGACGATCACCTCACGGTCTTCGCGGCCGCCTCGCTCAAGTCGGTGTTCACCGAGCTGGGCAAGCGGTTCGAGGACGCCAACCCGGGCGCCACCGTCGAGTTCAACTTCGCGGGTTCGTCGGACCTCGCCACGCAGTTGACGCAGGGCGCGCCCGCCGACGTGTTCGCCTCGGCCGACGCCCCGAACATGAACAAGGTGGTCGACGCCGGCCTGGTCCACGGCGACCCCGTGGACTTCGCGGCCAACACGCTCACGATCGTCACGGCACCGGGAAACCCCAAGCACATCACGTCTTTCGCCGACCTGACGAAACCTGGCATCTCGGTGGTCGTGTGCGCACCGCAGGTGCCCTGCGGAGCGGCGACCGAGAAGGTCGAGAAGGCCACCGGGGTGACACTGCATCCGGTCAGCGAGGAATCGGCGGTCACTGATGTGCTCGGCAAGGTCACCTCGGGGCAGGCCGATGCGGGGCTGGTGTACGTGACCGACGCCAAGGGTGCGGGCGCCGCCGTGGCCGCGGTCGCGTTCGGAGAGTCCGCGGACGCGGTGAACACCTACCCGATTGCCACGCTCAAAGACTCCGGCGATATCGAGACCGCTCAGCGATTCGTCGATCTGGTGGTGAGCCCGGAGGGCCAGGAAGTGCTCTCCGAAGCGGGTTTCGTCGCGCCGTGATCACGTGGCGACGCACCCGCGGTCGGGTCGAGGTCGGCCTGCCGGCCTGGATTTTCGTGCCCGCGACCCTGGGCGCCCTGTTCGTCGTCATCCCTCTGGTCGCGATTCTCGTTCGGGTCGAGTGGTCGCAGTTCATCTCGTTGATCACGTCGGAATCCTCACGCGCGGCACTCCTGTTGAGCCTCAAGACCTCTGCGGCGGCCACTGCGGTGTGCACCCTACTGGGGGTGCCGATGGCGGTCGTGCTGGCGCGGGCACGCTTTCCCGGCCGGTCGGTGCTGCGCGCCCTGGTGCTCCTGCCGCTGGTCCTTCCCCCGGTGGTCGGCGGCATCGCGCTGCTGTACACGTACGGGCGTATGGGCCTGGTCGGAGAGTATCTCGACATGGCAGGCGTGCGAATCGCGTTCACCACGACCGCGGTGGTGCTGGCGCAGTCGTTCGTGTCGCTGCCGTTTCTGGTGGTGAGTCTCGAAGGTGCGTTGCGGTCGGCCGGTGACCGGTACGAGACGATCGCCGCGACGCTGGGCGCCCGGCCCACGACCGTGCTGCGGACGGTGACGCTGCCGCTCGTGCTGCCCGGAATCCTCTCGGGTGCCGTGCTGGCGTTCGCGCGCTCGCTCGGTGAATTCGGCGCGACGCTGACGTTCGCTGGCTCCCTGCAAGGCGTCACGCGCACCCTGCCGCTGGAGATCTACCTGCAGCGTGAGACCGATCCCGATGCGGCCGTGGCCCTTTCGCTGGTGCTGATCGCGGTGGCCGCGGTCATCGTGGTGGCGTCGGCGTCGCGCAAACTGGCGGGTCCGCTGTGAGTGGGCTCCAGGTGCATGCCTGGGTCGATGCCCGTGACGCGGTTTTCGATCTCACGGTCGACGATGGTGCGGTGGTGGCCGTCCTCGGGCCCAACGGGGCGGGCAAGTCGACGCTTCTGGCTTTGGTCGCCGGCCTGCTGCGCCCCGACCAGGGCCGTGTCTCCGTCGGCGGCACCGTCGTGGCCGACACGGCGTCGGGCGTGTTCGTGCCACCGCATGCGCGCGGTGTGGCGATGCTGGCGCAAGATCCGCTGCTCTTCCCCCACATGTCCGTGGCGGCCAACGTCGCCTATGCGCCACGGTGCAAGGGACACAGCAGATCCCACGCCCGTGCGATGGCGCGGCACTGGCTGCGTACCGTGGACGCCGAAGACCTGGCCGAGCGCAGACCGTCGCAGTTGTCGGGAGGTCAGGCGCAACGGATCGCCCTCGCTCGGGCACTGGCTGCCGAACCCAAGGTGCTGCTGCTCGACGAACCGATGTCGGCACTCGATGTCAGCGCCGCGCCGGCGATGCGGCGACTGCTGCGTGACCTGCTGGCCGCCGAGCGTCGCACCGCCGTCGTGGTCACGCACGATCTGCTGGACGCGCTGGCCATGGCCGACACCGTGATCGTCGTCGAGAACGGCCGGATCGTCCAGAGAGGTCCGGTGCGCGAGGTCCTCGCCGCGCCGCGAAGTCCGTTCGCCGCCCGCATCGCCGGGACCAATCTGGTGTCGGGAACGGTCAGCGCGCCCGGGATTCTCCGAACACCCTGGGACACCGTCATTTCGGGGACCGGAGACACTCCCGTCGGAACGTCGGCCGTCGCGCTGTTCACGCCGGCCGCGGTGTCGGTGCACCTCGACGCACCGCACGCCAGTCCGCGCAACGTGATCGCCGTGACGATCGCCGAGATGGACGTCCACGGCAGCACGGTCCGCATCCGCGGCGCCGACCAACCCGACGGAAGTGCCGGCCTGTCCGCCGATGTCACAGCGGCCGCGGCGGCCGATCTGGACCTCGCCCCCGGCCGGCAGGTGTACTTCGTGGTCAAGGCCCAGGAGGTCGCGATCCATCCGGCCCTTCGACCGAATGTGTGATCACCGCGCGATCATCCCGGCCGACAGGTCGATGTCGGCCCCGCACAGCCCGGGCATGTTCAGCATCGCGACGGCCGCGGCCGCAACCTCCTCTTCGGTCACCATCCGCCGCAACGCGGCACGGCCGACGAACGCTTCGCGGGCCTCGTCTTCGCTGATGCCGACGGTTTTCGCTTCGAGCGCGAAGTTGCGGTCCATGCGTGGTCCGTCGACCGGGCCGGGCGAGAGGGTGTTGACATTGACGCCCAGCGGGCCGACCTCGAACGCGAGCGTGCCGGTCAGACCGATCACGGCCATCTTCGAGGCGGTGTAGGGCGTGCGTCGAGGGAGCGGACGCTTGCCGCTCACCGAGGCGACGTTGATGATGTCGCCACGGCCCTGCGCGGTCATCGCCGGCAGGAACTGCCGGCACATCAGGTAGACACCGCGCACGTTGACGGCGAACACCTCGTCCCACTCGCGCGGATCGATGTCGGTGAGCGCTGCCACCGGTCCGGCGACACCGGCGTTGTTGACCAGGATCGAGATGTCCTCGTCGGACAGCGTCGCGCCGAGTGTTGCCACCGCGTCGGGATCGGAGGTGTCGCAGTCGGCCCAGCGCGCCGCTTCGCCGATCTCCTGTGCGACCGCGGTCAGCGGTTCGCTCCGGCGGCCGACCAGTACGACACGAGCGCCGTTGTGGGCCAGGGCCAGAGCGATCGCCCGGCCGAGGCCGTTGCCCGCACCGGTGACCAGTGCGGTGCGTCCGGTTATCACTGCGGCACCGCCGCGTCAGCAGGTACCCAGGAGAACGTGTCGCCACCGAACTTCATCGCGCGGATGTCGCCGGAGCGCGCGTGCCCCTCGAACGATTCGACGCGCGCGGCACGACCGCAGAGGCGCCCCAGCTCAGCGCTCGCCTCGGCGCTGCGCACCTCCTGGTAGGTGACGGTCTTGAGGTACTTGCCGACCCACAGGCCGCCGGTGTAGCGGGCCGCGCCCCGCGTGGGCAGGGTGTGATTGGTACCGATCACCTTGTCGCCGTACGAGACACACGTGCCCTCACCGAGGAACAGCGCACCGTAGTTGGTCATGCCGGTCAGCGCCCGGCGCGGATCGGCCGTGAGAACCTGCACGTGCTCGAACGCGTACCGGTCGCCGAGTGCGAACGCTTCGTCGATGTCGTCGACGACGGCGATCTCGCCGTGATCGCGCCATGCGGGTTCGGCGAAGTCGCGCGTCGGCATGCCGGGCAGGAGTCGATCGATGAGCTCGCCGACCCGCTCGGCCAGCGCGCGTGACGTCGTGATGAGGACCGCGGGCGAGTCCGGACCGTGCTCGGCCTGGCTCAACAGATCGACGGCGACGACGAACGGGTCGGCGAACTCGTCGGCGATGACCAGGACTTCGGTGGGGCCGGCGAACAGATCGATACCGACCTGGCCGAACAGTTGGCGTTTGGCTTCCGCCACATAGGCGTTGCCAGGGCCGGCGAGCAGGTCCACCTTGCCGATGGTCTCGGTGCCCAGCGCCATCGCCGCGACCGCCTGTGTGCCGCCGAGAATGTTGATCTCGTCGGCTCCCGCGAGATGCAGGGCCGCCACGGTCGCGGCGGGGATCTCGCCGTGGATGGGCGGTGTGCACGCGGTCACCCGCTCGACGCCTGCAACCTTCGCGGTGACCACGGTCATGTGCGCCGATGCCACGAGTGGATACCGCCCGCCGGGGACGTAGGCTCCCGCCGCCGCGACCGGGATGTTGCGCTGGCCGAGGAAGACCCCGGGTTCGGTCTCGGCTTCGAAGTCCAGGATCGCGTCGCGCTGGCGCTGCGCGAAGTCGCGCACACGGGCCTGCACCGCGCGGATGTCCTCGAGTGCCTGCTCCGGGACACGCGCGACGATCCGCTCGATCTCGTCGGCGCCGAGCGCGAACGACTCGGGTGACCAGTTGTCGAACTTCGCCGAATACTCCCTGACGGCCTCGTCTCCGCATGTGGCGACATCGGAAATCACCTTCGCCACAGTCTCTTTGACGGCCGTGTCGCGGTTGGCGTCGACCTCGGTCGGGGTGGCCTTCTTGAGGTGGTTGATCATCTGGCGCTCCTTTCTGATGCAGGCCCCACGCTGGATTGCATACGTATACTTGTCAACTGCGAACATGGCGAACGGAGCTCTGTGATGGCGCGCAGGTCGGTGACCAGCTTCGATGTGGCGAAGAAGGCCGGGGTGTCGCAGCCGACGGTGTCGCGCGCGTTGCGCAATCTGCCCGGCACCTCACCCGAGACCCGTGAGCGGGTGCGCACCGCCGCGCTCGAGCTCGACTACATCCCGAGCGCGTCCGGACGCACGTTGTCGACGCGCACGACACAGCGCGTGGCGATCGTGGCCGAGGCGCTGACCAACCCCTTCTATCCCGAGTTGGTCGAGCCGTTGCGAAACGCCCTGGGCGAATACGGATACCGGGCCGTCCTCGTGGCCGACCGCGCCGACGACCCGGTGACCATCGACGCGCTCGCCGACGGTTCGTATGACGGCGTGCTGTTGTGCACCGTCACGCGGCGCTCCACTCTGCCGCGCGACCTCACCGAGCGGGGCGTCCCCCACGTCCTGGTCAATCGCATCCTCGACGTGCCCGAGTCGAGCAGTTGCAGCTTCGACAATCTCGCAGGCGGGCGTCTGGTAGGTGAATTCCTCGCCGGACTCGGTCATCAGCGCATCGGCGCCCTGCACGGCACTGTGGACAACTCGACCGCACGGGACCGGGCGTCGGGCCTGCGCAGCAGCCTCCGGTCTCACGGCCTCCACGTGCGACGCACGGATCTGCGTCGCGTTCCCTTCAGTTACGACGCGGGCCACCGTGCGGCGCTCGAATTCCTGGACCGGCCAGACCGCCCGTCGGCGGTGTTCTGCGGCAACGACGTGATCGCCGTCGGCGCACTGTCGGCGGCAAAAGCGTTGCGCATCAGGGTGCCCGAGGAGCTGACCATCATCGGCTTCGACAACATCGGGGCCGCAGGCTGGGGAACCGTCGACCTGACGACCGTGCACTGTGACCGCGACGAACTGGCCCGCGTATCAGTCGAACTGCTGCTACGCGCGATCGACGGCGCTGAACCCGAGCAGCACGTCATCGCCCCCGGCGGGATGGTCGAGCGCGGCACCCATGGCGCGCCTGGGTGTTAGGTGGGCTCAGCGGCCGATGAGATTTCGCACATTCCGCTGGTTTCCGGGCGATGGTAGATTTTCCGGACGTGAGCGAGAGCGACCATGACCATCTCATCGAACCAGCTATGCGCCAACATGATTCGATCAGCGGGACGGTGCACGCATGATCCTGCACTCGGTGAGCTTTCGCTGGCACCCAGAGGTCACGGCTGAGCAGGTCGACGCCTTGACCGCCGCCCTCTCACAGCTCCCGGCTCAAATCCCTGTTCTGGTGTCATACCATTACGGGCCCGATCTCGGCTTACGCGAGGGCAATGCGGACTACGCGGTGATCGCGTTGCTACAGAACCCGGAGGACGTCGACGCCTACGTCGACCACCCCGCGCATATCGAACTCAGCCGGCAGCACACGCAGGTGATGGCGGCGTCGCGTTCGGCAGTACAGTTCGCGCTTCCCGAAAACACGACTCTCGATCTCTGACTGTGCGTCTGGCCGAACGGCTCTCGGCGCGGCGTCAATCGGAAGACGACAGCAACGCGTTCGTGGTGCGCTGAATGTGGGCGGTCAACAGCTCACACGCCAGGTCGGCATCACGGCCCACCGCGGCATCGAGGATCGCCCGATGCTCTGCGGCGATGTCACGATTGCGGTCGTGTTGCGGCGCAGACCACTGCCGATAGAGCTCAGCGGAATCACGTAAAGCGCTGGCGGTGGCCAGAATTCGCCGGTTGGAGCAGCCGTCGAGCAGCGCCTGGTGGAACTCCGCATGCGCCAGCACCCACTCGTCGTTGAACCGGTCGGGATCGGTGGGCGCGAACATCGGTGTGCGCTCCATCCGGTGATGCGCCGCCACCACCTTCGACTCCCACTCGAGATTGCCGCGATTGACCGCATAACGCAGGGCGAGCACTTCGATCTCACACCGCGCCTCGGTCAGATCGTTGAGGTCGTCGGGTGAAATGTCGACGACGCGGAACCCCCGCTTCGGCTCGGCAATCACGAGTTCCTGTTCACCGAGCCGTTGCAACGCCTCTCTGATCGCGCCGATGCTGCAGTCGTAGCGCTCCACCAGCGCGGCGAAGCCGAGCCGCGACCCGGGTGCAATACGTCCTGCGAGAATGTCGGCCCGCAACGCCTGATAGACGCGCGCCGTGGGGCCAAGACCTTCGACAACGTCACCTGCGGCCGCGGTCATCGCAAACCCCCGACGTCTGACTGCATCATCACAGGGCCATCGTACCCGAAACGAAAGATTCGAGAAGTTTCGAAAATATGTTGACTTTTCGCCGGATCGGAGTGATTGTCGTAACAGGGCGCTTCTGCGCCTGGCGCCCGCACCGGGTGCCGACACCACACGCTCAGGAAAGAACTGATGTCATGCGCTTGATCAATCTCGACGGTCGAATCCACCTCGTCACCGGCGATGGCGTGGTCGATGTGGCCAAAGCGTCCGAACAACGCTTCGGCCCCGATCCGCAGGACCTCTACCAGCACTGGGACGCATTCCAGGAGTGGGCGCGCACCGCGGCACTGCCCGCACCGTCCGCGCGCGTCGGAACCATCGGTTCACCGGCACCGCTGCCGCGGCAGGTCTTCGCCGTCGGTCTCAACTACGACGACCACGCCACCGAGTCCGGGCTCAGCAAGCCCGAGCATCCGGTGATCTTCACCAAGTTCGTCTCGTCGATCACCGGGCCCGTCGAAACCGTCCAGCTGCCGGCAGGTTCGGTCGACTGGGAGGTCGAACTGGTGGTCGTCATGGGCCGCGGCGGCCGGAACATCCCCGAGGACCGCGCCTGGGAGTTCGTCGCAGGCGTCTCGGTGGGCCAGGACCTCTCCGAGCGGGACCTGCAACTCGCGGGCCCCGCACCGCAGTTCAGCCTCGCCAAATCGCACGCCGGGTTCTCCCCCATCGGGCCCGAACTGGTGACCGTCGACGAGCTGCCCGATCCCGACGATCTGGAACTGGGAGCCGAGATCAACGGCGAGACGGTGCAGCACAGCCGCACCTCGCAGCTGATCTTCCCGGTGTCCAACCTCATCGCCTACCTGTCGGACACCGTCGAGCTCTATCCGGGCGACGTCATCTTCACCGGCACACCGTCGGGTGTCGGCATGGGCCGAAACCCGAAGCGGTTCCTGGCACCTGGCGACGAACTGCGCACCTACATCACCGGCGTCGGGGAGTTCACCCAGCGCTTCGTGACCGCCGACAGCGCATCCGTAGCACCGCGGAGCTGACAATGGCTCTCCACCGCCTCGATTCCATCGTTCTGGGCGTACCCGACCTGGCCACTGCGGCCACCTTCTACGAGGATTTCGGGCTGATCCCCCACGACGGGCACCGCTTCGCCAGCACGGAAGGCGGTGTCCAACTGGAACTGGTGCACTCGGCGCGACGCCGACTGGTCTCGGCCCGGTTCGCCGTCGACGATGACGACGATCTGCAGCGCGCGGCACGAGAACTCAGGCGATCGGAGTTCGCGGCCGTGCTCCCAGAACCTGGTCGGTTGCACACCGTCGAACCGACAACGGGTGCCGAGATCGAACTGATCACCGCGCCCCGTCTGGACCAAACCCCTTATGTGGCACCGCCGGTGAACGCGCCGGGGCGCAACGACCGCGTCGACGCCCGGGCCGCGGGCATCATGATCACCGACCGCGTCCGGCCCCGTCGGCTCGGCCACATCGTGATCGGATCGCCCGACTACGAAACCGCATACGCGTTCTTCGTCTCCGGACTCGGCTTCAAGGTGAGCGATCTGGTGAAGGGCCACGGTGCGTTCCTGCGCTGTTCGACCGATCACCACAACGTCCTCCTCCAGCGCGCGCCGGTGCCGTTCCTGCATCACAGCAGTTGGCAGGTCGACGATGTCGACGCCATCGGGCGCGGCGCGATGGCCCTGCTGGAGGACCACCCCGAACGGCACGTCTGGGGACTCGGGCGTCACTACGCCGGGTCGAACTTCTTCTGGTACTTCAAGGATCCTGCCAACAACTTCGCCGAGTACCACAGCGACATGGACTGCATCGTCGATGATGCGCTGTGGACACCTGAGGAACTCGAGGGCGCAAGAGGTCTCTATCAATGGGGCCCGCCTCCGCCGGCGTCATTCCTGCAACCGGAGGACCTCGCCGAGCACATGATCCACGGTCACAGCGGCTGACCCCCTTCTCTCTGCGCCGATTTCTGCGTGAAGGTCGTGATTCTCGCCAGATCACAACCCTCATGCAGAAATCGGGGCGGTCTGTACACGCACATCCACGTGTGGCGGTCGCCTGCGCCCGAAAACCCACCTTGTCCGCTTCGCTCACCTAGGAAACCGATGAACATCGAGAACCGAGATCTACTCGCCACCTGCTGGACGTGGGCAGGCAACGCGGCCCCGGCCCGGGGAACCGAGCGCAGTCCGATACCCATGGCCGAGCGACTCGACGCGGTTGCGTCAGCCGGTTGGGAGGGAGTCGGCATCGTGTACGCCGACCTCGCCGAGAACGCCTCGACAACAGGTCTTCCGACGCTACGCAGCATGCTCGACGACCACGGCATCAAACACGTCGAGCTGGAGTTCATCACCAACTGGTGGACCACCGGTGAACAGCGCCGCGAGTCCGACGCCATGCGGGACGACCTTTTCGAAGCGGCCGCCGTGCTAGGCGCCACGACGCTGAAGGCCGCAGCGTGCCTGAAGGCCTTCGGCGAAACATCCGTCGACCGTGAGCGCTTCGCGTCTGCATTCGACGAATTGGCCACTCGGGCGGGAAGCCACGGCCTGCGGGTTGCGATCGAACCCATGCCGATGTCCAACCTGCCCAGCATCATCGACGGCGTCGCGTTCATCAAAGACGTCGGCAATCCGCACGGGGGCCTGTGTATCGACACATGGCATGTCCACCGCAGCGGCACCGACTACCGCAAGCTCGCGGAGATCGTGCCGGTTGAACACGTCTTCGTCGTCGAACTCACCGATGCCGACGCCGAAGTCGTCGGCCCGCTGTGGGAGGACGCGGTCGACCGTCGTCGCATTCCCGGCCTGGGTTCCATCGACGTCGCACAGTTTGTCGCCGAGATGCATCGCGCAGGTTGGAGGGGGCACTGGGGCGTCGAGATCATCTCCGAGGAGCACCGCCACCGGGCTCTGGACGTGGCCGTCAACCTCACCCGTGAGAAGACGCTGGAAACCATTGCATCGGCGGATCAGCTGCTGGACCGCGCGGCGGGAAGGAACGCCGGTGTCCCACAGCACATATGAGCCGAAGACACCCGTCACCGGGTCCGTGACCCCGCCGACCGGCGGGTCCGTGAAGGCGGTCGCCATCTCGATCGCCGCGGCTGTGGGTGGCTTCCTGTTCGGTTTCGACTCCAGCGTCATCAACGGTGCCGTAGGAGCGATAACTGCTCACTTCGCACTGACCCCACTGATGGCCGGTCTTACGGTGGCCAGCGCTCTGCTGGGATGTGCGGTTGGTGCTTGGTTCGCAGGCGGCATCGCCGACCGCATCGGCCGGGTGCGCGTGATGGGTGTCGCCGCAGTGCTCTTCGCCGTGAGTTCGGTCGGGTCCGGTCTGGCCTTTTCTGCCTTCGATCTGATGGCTTGGCGAATCACGGCCGGGGTCGCGATCGGCATTGCCTCGGTGATCGCACCGGCATACATCGCCGAGATCGCCCCGGCGCGCATTCGGGGTGCGTTGACCGCGCTGCAACAATTGGCACTGGTCATCGGCATCTTCGTCTCACTGCTTTCCGATGCCGCGTTGGCGTCCGTGGCAGGTGGCGCCGCCAATACGTCCTGGTTCGGCGTGGAAGCCTGGCGATGGATGTTGCTCGTGGGTCTGGTGCCAGCCGTCGTGTACGCGATCATCGCGCGACGAATCCCCGAGTCGCCGCGCTATCTGGCCCGGCGCGGCGAATACGAGTCGGCCGCAGCAGTCCTGTCGCGTGTTCTCGACGTATCCATCGATGACGCACGACGCAAGGTCGACCAAATCACCGACAGTTTACGGTCGGAACGGCATTCGTCGTTGTCGCACCTTCGTGGGCGGTCCTTCGGCTTGAGACGCGTGGTGTGGATCGGCATTTGGATCTCGATCTTCCAGCAGCTCAACGGGATCAACATCATCTTCTACTACTCGACCACGCTGTGGCAGTCGGTGGGCTTCTCCGAATCCGATTCGCTTCTCAGCTCCGTGATCACATCGGCGATCTTCGTCGTGGTTACCCTCGTCGCGATCGCGGTGGTCGACAAGATCGGCCGCAAACCCTTGCTGATCGCCGGCGGTGTCGGCATGGCGGCCATGCTTGCGGTGATGGGGCTCTGCTTCGCCGCCGCGGTCGAAGCCGGTGGCGCGGTGACTCTCCCGGGGAGCTACGGTCCGATCGCGCTGGTCGCGGCCAACCTGTTCGTGGTGGCCTTCGGAGTCTCCTGGGGGCCGGTCACCTGGGTGATGCTCGGAGAAATCTTCCCGAACTCGTATCGCGGCCCCGCGCTCGCGGTCGCCGTCGCGGTGCAGTGGATCGCCAATTTCGTGGTCACCGTGACCTTCCCACCGTTCGCCGCGTTGAGCCTGCCCCTTTCCTACTGCTTCTACAGCGCGTGCGCGCTGCTGTCGGCCCTCTTCGTCCTGCGGTTCGTGCGGGAGACGAAGGGTCGCGAACTCGAAGAGATGGACGACATCGCCGACTGAAACGACGTTGGCCCATACAAGATGAATCCCATGTAACCGAACCACGGCAAATTATCGGCATCCGCCGTGGTTCACCGACAACAAAAGGAAACAACACCATGTCACCACAGGAAGTGCTCGAGCAGTTCTATGCCGCCGAGCGGATCTACATGACCGCCGGAGGTGTCCCGGCCGGTGCATCGTTCGAGGGCATGGGCGCGACCTTGCACCCCGACGTGCAGCTGCACCATTCCCCCGATCTGCCGTGGGGCGGTGAATGGCACGGGTACGAGGGTTTCAAAGGCTGGTCGGTCCAGATGAGCCGTCACTTCGATGTGGTCGACGTCCAGGACGCGAAATTCCTCACGTCCGGTAACCAGGTGGTGGTGTTGTGCAATCTCTACACCCGGTCACGTGTCACCGGGCGCTCGATCAACAACCCAATGG
>Ga0182742_1001569_pt1 | contig 28441 bp, 25 predicted proteins | sample eDN5th37CBELigMG_FD_128880 | JGI IMG/M metagenome (GOLD analysis project Ga0182742, IMG submission 128880) | Enriched Miracle-Growth compost microbial communities from Emeryville, California, USA - eDNA 5th pass 37_C BE-Lig MG (version 2)... ...
CTATGGCGATGCCGCGCGGACCGAGTGCCCGCATCGCAAACGCGTCGCCATCGCCGATGCGTGCGGGCGCATCGCGGGGATGCCGGCCGGCATCGGCCGCCACGCCGCGCTGGTGGCGGCCCTCATCGAGGCCGGCGAGTTGGCGCAGGGCATCGCCGATGCCGAATTCCTCAGCGGTGGGCAGGATCGCCCTTCGCCGCCGCAGGATGCCACGATGGCCCTTCTGCTGCGGCTGGCCCGGGCTGTCCGGCTCTCCTGGGAGAGCGGCTTCAGCCGCCTCGCTCTGCCGCCGCAGGGCTGCGTCCGGGCCATCGGGGCGCAAACCCTGCCCGCGACGATCACCTGCCGGCAGGCCGAAGGCTTCGCTTTCTACGCGCTGTATCCGGAAGCCTATCTGGCGGCGGCCCTGGCCTCGCCTTTCGACGGATCGAGCCGGGTGATCGGGATCCGGAGCATCGGCGCGCCACTCGCCGCGATGGTGGCCGCTGCCATCGGTGCGCCGCCGCCACTGACGGTCCGCCCGGTCGGCCATCCGTTCCGGCGGGAACTGGCCGTGTCGGAGGAATTGGCGGCGCGGCTCCTTGCCGGTGCTGCTGCATTCGCCGTGGTGGATGAGGGGCCCGGCCTCTCCGGCAGTTCCTTCGGCGCGGTCGCGGACTGGCTGGAGGCGCGGGGCGTTCCGCCGGACCGCATCGCCTTCTTCCCCAGCCATGGCGGCGCGCCGGGGCCTCAGGCCAGCGCGCGTCACCGCGGGCGCTGGGCCATGGCCGCCCGCTATCTGATGCCCTTCGAGGATCTGCTGCTCCGAGCTCACCGGCCGCAGCACAGGATCGAAAGCTGGGCCGCGGAACTGCTGGGCCCGCCGGACGCGCCAATGGAGGAGATCTCCGGCGGTCAATGGCGGCAGCACTGCGGCGCGCGGGAGACGGACTGGCCGCCGGTCCATGCGCAGCAGGAGCGCCGCAAATTCCTGCTGCGGACCGGCGGCGGGACCTGGCTGCTCAAATTCGCCGGCCTCGGGCGGGAGGGCGAGCGCAGGGCCGAGCGCGCGCGGACCCTTGCGGCCGCCGGCTTCACGCCGCCGGTCGCGGGCTGGTGTCACGGTTTCCTGATAGAGCGCTGGATCGGTGATGCCCGCCCGCTGCCGCAGTGTCCCATTGAGCCAGGAAGGCTGGCAGAGCATCTGGGCCGCTATCTTGGCTTCCGCGCCCGCTCCTTCCCCGCCGCGCCGGAACGGGGTGCCTCTCTCGCACAACTGCTGGAGATGGCGCGCCATAACACGGAGGAGGCGCTGGGCCCGGATCCGGCCTGCCGCTTCGACCAATGGACGCCCACGGATCTGGCGTGGCTGGAGAGACGGCGTCGCCCGGTGGAGACGGACAACCGGCTGCATGCCTGGGAATGGCTGGTGCTGCCGGATGGGCGAATTCTGAAATGCGATGCCATCGATCATCATGTCGCGCATGACTTGGTCGGATGTCAGGACATCGCCTGGGATGCGGTCGGGGCGATGACGGAGTTGGAACTCCCCGAAGCGGCATGCGCGCGGCTCTGCGCCGTGATCGAAGCGGAGAGCGGGCATCCGGTCGATCCGCAAGTCCTCGCCCTGCTGCTGCCATGCTACCTGGCCTTCCAGCTCGGCTATTACAGCATGGCGGCGGAGGCGGCGGATCCGGGCGAGGCGATCCGCCTGCGTCGGATGGCCAGACGGTATGGGCAGCGGCTTCGGCGCGCGCTTCTCGCCGGCGGCCGGCCGCCATGCACTGCAATATCCGGTCATGCCCCTGGAACCGGGTGTGACGGCCGATGATTCTGCTGCGCCACGGACAAAGCGAGTTCAATCTCCGCCTGGAAGAGACGGGGCAGGATCCTGGCCTTCCCGATGCGCCGCTCACGCCCCTGGGCCACCGGCAGGCCGAGCGCGCGGCGGAGGCCCTGGCGGGAGAGGATATCCGGCGCATCCTCAGTTCCCCCTACACCCGGGCGCTGCAGACCGCGGCCCCGCTGGCACGCCGCCTGGGCCTGCCGGTGACCGTCACGCCGGCGGTGCGGGAACGCTGCGCGGCGAGTTGCGATATCGGCTCCCCGCGGACGGCGCTGGCCCTCGCCTGGCCGCATCTCGACTTCAGCACCGTGGAGGAGGTGTGGTGGCCGGCGGAGGAGGAGTCGCACGAACACCTTGAGGCGCGGATCGCGAGGTTCCGCGCGGAGATGGCGGCGCTGCCCGACTGGCCGCACACCCTTGTCGTCTGCCATTGGGGCTTCATCATGGCCATGACGGGCCGGAGCCTGATGAACGGCGAATGGCTGCGCTGCACGATAGCCGCCGGGGACTGCCTTACCCGGGCGGGCGCGTAGCCTCCGGGAAGAAGCGGCGGGAGGCGGCGCGGATTCGGTTCAGCCCCAGGCCGAAGCGGGCGGCGAGGGCGGCATCCATGGCACAGCCCTCGCGGTTCACGGCGGCGGTGAAGGCGCGGCGCCAGGCGAGATGGGGGCCGTGGACCTCCGAATGGTTCTCCGAGGTGTTGATCAGATAATTGCCGGATACCGGCAGCCGTGCCAGCCGCGCGCCCCGCTGCCTTGCGACCTCTGCCCATTGATGGTGGGACCGCAGGATGCTGAACGGGTCGCGGCGGAGCGGATCGCTTTCGCCGGGCCGCAGCAGGGCGACGGTGCTTGAGCCGCGGAGACGGTGGAATTCCCCGGCGAAGACGCGTGGCTGCGGCAGGGGTGCGGCCTGCAGGGTCCGGAAATCGGTGGCGAAACCCGCGGGGATGAGGCCGCCGACCTGACCTGGGCCGATCGTCGCACGGACGGCCTCGACCAGATGCCAGTTCCCGGCCGCGGCGCCCGCGCACCAGGGCAATGCCGAATGTGAAGGGAATCGGGGGCACCATTGCCTCCCGCATCGCATCCAAGGGGGTGTCTCCCGGGCACAGCGCCGGGAGGGGGAGCGGGTTCCGATGGTCCGCACCGGCATGTCCGCACGGGGGCATGACCCGTGGCCGGGACGAAACCGCGGCGCCGACGCTCGTGTTGCTGCCATGCGCAATGCGGGGAAGGCAGATGGGAATTCAACCCGATGTGGTGTCGCCGCGGGGAACCGTTGTCGTGACCGGGGCTTCGGCCGGAGTGGGCCGGGCCTCGGCCATGGCCTTTGCGCGTCGCGGCTGGAATGTCGCCCTGATCGCCCGCAGCACCGAGGGGTTGGAGGCGGCAAGGCGCGAGGCAGAGGCGGCAGGCGCCCCGCAGGCACTCGCCCTGCCCGCCGACACCGCGGATGCCGATGCCGTCTTCGGTGCGGCGGACCGCACCGCGGAAAGCTTCGGCGCGATCGATATCTGGGTAAATGGCGCGATGGTGACCGTCCTCTCCCCTGTGCATGAGATGACCCCCGAGGAATTCCGCCGGGTCACGGAGGTCACCTATCTTGGCTATGTGCATGGCACGCTGGCGGCATTGCGGCATATGCGGCCGCGCAACCGCGGCACCATCGTCCAGATCGGCTCCGCCCTCAGCTACCGGGCCATTCCGCTGCAATCGGCCTACTGCGCCGCGAAGTTCGCCATCCGTGGCTTCACCGATTCTCTGCGCTGCGAATTGCTGCACGAGCGCAGCCGGATCCGGCTGACCATGGTGCAATTGCCGGCGGTGAACACTCCGCAATTCGGCTGGGCGCGTAGCCACATGCCGCGCCGCGCCCAGCCGGTGCCGCCGATCCACCAGCCGGAGCCGGTGGCGGAGCGGATCTACCAGGCCGCGATGCGGGTGCCGCGCGAATCCTGGATCGGCTGGCCCAGCGTGAAGGCGATCCTCGGCGCCATGCTCGCGCCGGGGCTGGCGGACCGCGTGCTCGGGAAGGTCGGCTATTCGGGCCAGATGACGCAGGAGCCGGAGTTTCCCGGCCGGCTGGACAACCTGCTTTCGCCGCTGCCCGGCGATCATGGGACGCATGGCCGCTTCGATGCGCGCGCCCGCGACCGGGTGGGCGCGGTGGATCCGGCGCTGCTCCGCGGCGCGGCGGGGCTGGCGCTGGGGATGCTGCTGCCGCTTGCGCTGCGCGGGCTGCTCGCGTCGGGCGAGGTGTGGCGCCAAGGGGATGCGCCATGGCGGCGATTGCGCGGATACTGACCATGCCTCTCCGGATCGAGGACTATGCCCTTGTCGGCGACACCGAGACGGCCGCCGGGGTCGGGCGGGACGGCTCGGTGGACTGGCTCTGCTGGCCCCGCTTCGATAGCGGCGCCTGTTTCGCGGCGCTGCTCGGCACGCCGGACAACGGGCGCTGGCGGATCGCGCCCGCCGACCCCGAGGCGCGGGTGAGCCGGCGGTACAGGGATGGCAGCCTCGTCCTGGAAACCTGCTTCGCCACGGCCGAGGGCGAGGTCGTGGTGGTGGACTGCATGCTGCACCGCGATCATTCGCCGGGCCTCGTGCGTCTCGTCGTCGGGCGCCGCGGCCGGGTGGCGATGCGGATGGAGCTGGTGCTGCGATTCGACTACGGGCGCAGCGTGCCATGGGTGACACGGCTGCCGGATGACGGGGGGATCCGCGCCATCGCCGGGCCGGACATGGCGGTGCTGCGCTCGCCAGTGCCGTTGCAGGGCGAGGATCTCCGCACCCGTGCCGAATTCGAGGTGGAGGCCGGCGACAGGCTGGGTTTCGTTCTCTCCTATGGCCTCTCCCATCTGTCCCCGCCCACGTCCATGGATGCCGAGGCCGCGGTCGAGGAGACGGATGCCGCCTGGCGCGACTGGTCCTCGCGCGTGCAGGAGGCCGGGTGCTGGACCGAAGCGGTCCGCCGTTCCGCCATCACCCTGAAGGCGCTGACCTACCGGCCGACCGGGGGCATCGTTGCGTCACCGACGACCTCGCTGCCCGAATGGCCGGGCAGCATGCGGAATTGGGATTACCGCTATTGCTGGCTCCGCGACGCGACGCTGACCCTGCTGGCGATGCTGCGGGCCGGCTATGACGACGAGGCGCTGGCTTGGCGCGACTGGCTGCTGCGCGCCGCCATGGGCAGCCCCTCGCAGATCCAGATCATGTACGGCCTGGCCGGGGAGCGCCGCCTGCCGGAATTCGCTGCCGAATGGCTGCCCGGCTACGAGAATTCCCGCCCCGTCCGGATCGGCAATGCGGCGCATGTGCAGCTTCAGCTCGACGTCTTCGGAGAGCTGATGGACGTGATGCATCAGGCGCAGCGCCGCAGCCTGCCGACGCCCGCGGCGGCCTGGGCGCTGCAGCGCGCGCTGATCGCGCATCTGGAGACCATCTGGGACCAGCCGGACGAGGGCATCTGGGAGGTGCGCGACCAGCGTCACTGCTTTACCTATTCCAAGGTGATGGCCTGGGCCGCCCTGGACCGTGCCGTGCGCGGCATCGAGGCGTTCGGCCTGGATGGTCCGGTGGATCGCTGGCGTGCGCTGCGCCGGACCATCCATGACGATGTCTGCCGGCACGGCTACGACCCCGAGCTCGGCAGCTTCGTCCGCAGCTACGGTTCGCGGGAGACGGATGCCAGCCTGTTGCTGCTGCCCGCGATCGGGTTCCTGCCGCCGGAGGATCCGCGGATCCTCGGGACGATCGCTAGGGTGGAGAAGGAACTCCTCATCGACGGGCTGGTGCGCCGGTACCGGACGGAACGCGTCTTCGACGGGCTGCCGGGGAAGGAGGGCACCTTCCTCGCCTGCAGCTTCTGGCTGGCCGATGCCTATGCGATGACGGGGCGGATGGAGGAGGCACGGGCACTGTTCGAGCACCTGCTGTCGCTCCGCAACGATGTCGGCCTGCTCTCGGAGGAATACGATCCGGGATCGGGCCGCATGCTGGGGAATTTCCCCCAAGCCTTCTCCCATATCGGGCTGATCAATTCCGCCTATACGCTCGCCATCTCGGGCCGGGGGGCGCGGGAGCTGCGGAGCGGCACACCGGCAGGCCCCGATACCGAGGCTGGCCGTCCGGCGGGCTGAACCCCGCCGGATGAGGCCGGGCGCCGTGGCTGTGGCCCGCTCCGGCGCCTCCGTCAGCCGCGTTCCGGCCCTTCCTCGCGCCGGCTGGAATTGCCGGGCATCAGTGAGGAAACCACCTCCCGCGCCGTATTCTTCAGCACGCTGCCGAGTTCCGGCTCTCCGCCAATCAGGCTGCTGGCGAATTGGCGCGCCTGCTTCAGCGTGATGTGCGGCGGCAGCGGCGGCACATTCGGGTCGGTATAGGCTTCCAGCAGGACCGGCCGGTCGGAGGCGAGAACCTGGTCCCAGGCGGCGCCGACGCGGTCCGGATTGTCCACGAAGACGCCCTTGAAGCCGAGCAGCTCTGCGAATTTGTGATAGGGGATGTCCGGCAGGCTCTGGCTGGCCTCGAATTTCGGGTCGCCCGCCATGACCCGCTGCTCCCAGGTCACCTGGTTCAGGTCGCGGTTGTTCAGCACCACCACCATGAAGCGCGGATCCGACCAGCGCTTCCAGTATTTCGCGACGGTGATCAGCCCGTTCATGCCGTTCATCTGCATGGCGCCGTCGCCGATGATGGCCAGCACCGGCCGGTCCGGATAGGCAAATTTCGCCGCAATGGCATAGGGCATGCCGGAGCCCATGGTGGCCAGCCCGCCGGAGAGCGAGGCCATCATGCCGTGCCGCAGCTTCACGTCTCGCGCATACCAATTGGTATGGGATCCGGAGTCGCCCGCGATGATGCAGCGGTCCGGCAGGCGCGGCGACAGCTCCCAGAAGACCCGTTGCGGGTTCAGAGGATCGGCCGCATGCATGGCGCGGGCTTCGAGGGTCTTCCACCACTCGCCGACCCAGCCCTCGATGCGCTGGCGCCAGGCACGGTCGGTCTTCTGCTGAAGCAGGGGCAGCAGCGCCTCCAGCGTCGCCTTGCTGTCGCCGACGAGGTTCACCTCCATCGGGTAGCGGATGGAGAGCATGCCCGGCTCGATGTCGATCTGCACGCCGCGGGCCTGGCCTTCCTTCGGCAGGAATTCGGAGTAGGGGAAGCCGCTGCCTACCATCAGCAGCGTGTCGCATTCCATCATCATGTCCCAGCTCGGCCGGGTGCCGAGCAGGCCGATGGAGCCGGTGACGAAGGGCAGGTCGTCCGGCACCGCAGCCTTGCCCAGCAGCGCCTTGGCGATCCCGGCACCGAGCCGCTCCGCCACCGCGATGACCTCATCCGTCGCATGCAGCGCCCCGGCCCCCACCAGCATGGCGGGCTTGGAGCCGGCATTCAGCACATCCGCTGCGCGCTGCAATTCAGCCTGGGTGGGTATGACCAGCGGCTTATCGTAACCGATGCCGGAATGGATGGTGCCGTGCTGGTGGGGCGGCTTCTCAACCGCATCCATCTCCTGCAGGTCATTGGGCATGATGATGCAGGTGATCCGGCGCTCCGCGATGGCGATGCGCATGGCGCGGTCGGTCAGGTGGCGGATCTGCTCGGGCACGCTCGCCTGCTGCACGAAGGCACCGGCTACGTCCTTGAACAGGTTATGCAAATCCACTTCCTGCTGGTAATGGCCGCCCAGTGCTGCGCGGGCCTGCTGGCCAACGATTGCCAGCACCGGCATATGGTCCAGCCGCGCATCATAGAGGCCGTTCAGCAGATGGATCGCCCCGGGGCCGGAGGTGGCTAGGCAGACGCCGATCTCCCCGGTGAACTTGGCATGGGCGCAAGCCATAAGGGCCGCCATCTCCTCATGCCGTACCTGGATGAAATCGATGGCGCCGTCCATGCGATTGAGGCCACCGAGCAGGCCGTTGATGCCATCCCCCGGATAGCCGAAGACGCGCCGCACTCCCCACTCATGCAGGCGCTGCCAGAAGAAGTCGCTGACAGTGTTCGCCATGCCTCTCGCCCTCCCGAATGCCTGCGCCACGCCGGATCATGCCGGGCCAGTCACGATCGTGACGCTGCGCGATCCTGTCGCTGCAGGGGCAACGCGGCGGGTGCCGGGCTGTTCCACCGGCGGCTGATCCGGGATGGCCGCCGGCGTCACAGCCGGATCAGGGCGAGTCCCGTCTCCGGATCCTCCACCCGGCGCAAATGCGCCGGCGATTCGGTGATGATCACCTCAAGCGTCGGGCGCACATGCCCCTCCTTGAGGTCGCCGCCCATCGCCGCACCGTCGCGTCGCCCGAGCACCGCATGCAGATGCAGCTTTGGCTGGCCCTGCCGGTCCTGGGCGATGTCGCCGTTGAGGGAGACAACCTCGACCTGCTCCTTGACATTGATTGGCTGGTATTGCTTCGACTCCCAGTCGAAATAGCGGAAGACCGCCCGCTGGAAGGCGCCGATCGCGGTGACCTGCGCGGCCGCGAGATTCTCCTGCTGTGCGAAACGGTGCAGGCATTCCCGCACCTCGTCGCCCGTGTCGAGCACGACAACGTAGGTGCGCTGGCCATGCGCCGAGTGGACGAGCTTGCTCTTCATCGCATCCTCCCTCTGCAGCCAAGACGGGCGACCGTCCTTGCCGGAACGACCTGTCGATCCCGCCGGTTCCACCCGGGACCGTGCCGGGCGCGCCGGTGTTTGGCCGGTGCGGCCGCATCCCTGCCTGGCCGGGGGCGGGGCGTTTCGGCGTGGCCCGCGCAGGAGCCGCAATTCTATGCCGAGTGGAGATCGAGCAATGCCAAGGCGCATGGCTACCCCGTGCCGACGGATGCACCCGAAGCCGACGGCATCCATGCCTGGGACAGCCCTGGCTCGCAGGGATGGGGCCGGTGGCACAGCGGATCAGGCGGAGCCGGCCCCACCACCGCAACCAGGTCGGCGACGACCTCGCCGGCCTGTGGCATGCTATGCGGCAGTGCCACCACGGATGACGAGCGAGATGTCCACTACAGCGAATTCCTCCAATACAGGCGGCTCCCGGCCCGTGCTGTTGCTGACCGGCGCCTCGCGGGGAATCGGCCATGCGACCGTCAAGCTGTTCTCCGCTGCCGGCTGGCGCGTCATTACCGTCTCGCGCCATGCCTTCCCCGAGCAATGCCCCTGGGAAATGGGACCGGAGGACCACATCCAGGCGGATCTCGCCAGCCCCGAGGACACGCTGCGCGCCATCGCCGAAATCAAGCGGCGGCTGGAGCCGGAGGGCGGCAGGCTGAACGCCCTGGTCAACAATGCCGGCATCTCGCCCAAGGGGCCGGAGGGCAGCCGCATGGGCACGATCGACACCAGCCTGGAGGACTGGAAATGGGTCTTCCAGGTGAATTTCTTCGCGCCCATCATGCTGGCGCGCGGGCTGGTGGAGGAGCTGAAGCGCGCGCGGGGCGCGGTGGTGAATGTCAGCTCCATCGCCGGCAGCCGGGTGCATCCTTTCGCCGGCGCGGCCTATGCCACCTCCAAGGCGGCGCTGATGGCGCTGACGCGGGAGATGGCACATGATTTCGGGCCGCTCGGCGTGCGGGTGAACGCGATCTCGCCGGGGGAGATCGACACCTCAATTCTCTCGCCCGGCACCGAGCGGATCGTGCAGGAGCAGATCCCGATGCGCCGCCTCGGCGCCCCGGCCGAGGTCGCGCGCGCGATCCACTTTCTCTGCACGGAGCAGGCTTCCTACGTCAACGGTACCGAGCTGCATGTCAATGGCGGGCAGCATGTCTGAGCTGCCCGCCTGATCGCCTTCAGTCCAGCTTCAGTCCCAATGCGTGGATGAGCGGCACCCAGATGGCGCGTTCCGACTGGATCAGGGCGCTGTACTCGGCGGGGCCGCCGGTCAGCGGCTCAAGCCCGATCTCCCGCATGCGGGCCTGCACCGCGGGCCGGGCCACTGCCGAGGCGAGTTCGCGGGTGAGCCGTGCCACGATCGGGTCCGGCGTGCGGCTGGGGGCGGTAAGGCCCTGCCAAGCATAGGCGGTGAAGCCCTTGAGGCCCAACGCCTCGTCCACCGTCGGCACATCCGGCAGGCCGGACAGGCGCTGGTCCGAGCAGACCGCGAGCGGCCGCACCCGGCCTGAGCGCAGCGTCTCCGCCCCCGCCGCCATGTCCACGATCGCTGCCTCGACCGTGCCGGCCATCAGGTCGTTCAGTACGGGCGCCATGCCGCGATAGGGGATGTGGTTAAGCTTCGCCCCGCCGGCATCGCGCGCCAGCCTTTCCATCGCCAGGTGATGCGGCGAGCCGATGCCGGGCGAGCCATAGTCGATCCGGCCCGGTTCCGCTTTCGCCCGTTCGATCAGCGCCCGCGCCGTGGTGGCGTTGGAACCCTGACGGACCGCCAGCACCAGCTGGAAGCGCGCCATCAGGCCGATCGGGCGCAGGTCGCGGTCTACATTGAAGGAGAGGTTGCGATAGAGCGCCGGGTTGAAGACCAGCGTCTCATTCCCGGCGGTGAAGACGGTGTAGCCATCGGGTGCGCTGTGCGCCACATACTCCGCCGCCACATTGGTGGCTGCGCCGGGGCGGTTCTCCACCACCACCGGCTGGCCGAGGCTCTCCGTCATCGCGGCGCCCACGAGGCGCGCCAGCACATCCGTGCCGCCGCCGGCGGGATAGCCGACCACCCAGCGGATCGGCCAGTCCGGCCAGGCGCCGCTATTCTGCGCGGCGCCGGGGCGTGGCGCCGCGGCCAGGGCCAGCCCGCCTGCCAGCACGGTGCGGCGTGAGCAACGTGGTCCTTGCATGGTCCTCCCCCCCCGTATGGCCGGTGCTTCGTTTCCGGGCCAGTCTAGCGCAGCTTCACCGGGATGCTGAGGAAGCCACGGAAGCGTGCGCGGCCGCCGCGCGTCGGCGGGGCGGCCGGGCCGTAATCCGGGAATCGCGCGAGGAAGCGCGAGATCGCTATGCGTCCTTCCAGACGCGCCAGGGACAGGCCGGCACAGAGATGCGCACCACCGCCGAAGGCCAAGTGACGGTTCGGGGTGCGGCCGATATCCAGCCGCTCGGGGTCCGGGAATTGCGTCGGGTCCCGGTTGGCGGCGCCGATGCAGAGGGTGATCTGAGTGCCGGCCTCTATCGGTACGCCGCCGACCTCGGTATCCGTCACCGCCAGCCGGTTGCCAAGCTGATTCGAGCTTTCGAAGCGCAGGAATTCCTCCACCGCGCTTCGGATCAGATCAGGGTTGTCCAGCAGGCGGCGCTTCTCCGCCGGCCAGTCGAGCAGCGCCTGCAAACCGTTGCCGATCAGGTTGGTGGTGGTCTCGTGCCCGGCATTGAGCAGGAAGATGCAATTGTGCAGCAGCTCGCTTTCGGTGAGGCGTTCGCCATCCGCTTCGCCCTGGATCAGGCGGGTCAGCACATCCGTGTTCGGGTCACCCGGCGCGGCGCGGCGGCGGGCGACGAGGTGGCGGAGATAGTCCAGGAACTCCATGACGGCGGCATTGCCGCGCGCAGCCATCTCCGGCGTCACCACCGGCTCCAGCGCGCCAAGGATGGCGAGGGACCAGCCGCGCAAGGGGCGACGCTCCTCCCGCGGCACGCCGAGCAGGTTGCCGATCACCTCCACCGGGATGGCGGCGGCGAAATCGGCGATCAGGTCGGCCTCACCCCGCTCCTCCAAGGCATCCAGCAGGCTGTCCACCAGCGCGACCAGGGCAGGTTCCATTCCGGCGATGGCGCGCGGGGAGAGCGCGCCCATGATCAGCCGCCGTACCCGCGTGTGCAGCGGTGGGTCGTTGAAGACGAGGCTGGTCGTGTGATGGGCATAGAGCGGCGTGTCGCCGTATTTCGGGAAGAATTCGACCTTCTTGTCGGAGCTGAAGACGCGCGTGTCCCGGTAGACGCGATCCAGATCCGCCCAGCGCGTGAGGAAGAGCGAGCCGTCCGGCAGGCGCTTCGCCGGCGCATGTTCACGCAGCGCGCGATAGGTGGGGAAGGGATCCTCGTAGAAGGAGGGTGGCAGAGCGCGCAGGTCGAAGCCTTCGGCCAGGGCCTTCCCGTCCTGCATCGGCATGGCCTCGCTCATCGAACCATCCCCCGGGACATGTTCGGGGGAGGTTACGCAGGGCGCGGCTGGTTCGGCAACTCGCGCCGGTGCGTCAGGGCCGCTCCGGCCTAGGCAGCCGGAACACGCCGCTGGAACGGAGGACCGGCTCGCCCTCCACAGTGAAGATGCCCTGGACGAACATGGTCGTGCGCGTGGCCCGCAGCAGCTCGACCCGCGCCTCGATCCAGGCGCCGAGCGGCGCGGGGGCGAGGAAGTCGTTGGTCAGGCTGACGGTGATGAAGAAGCCGCTGACGCCCGCCTGCTCCATGCCGCCGATGCCCAGCACGACATCAGCAAGAGTGGCCAGCATGCCGCCATGGCACATGTCCTTGCCGTTGCAGTGCTGTTCCTCGACGAGCAGGCCGAAGATGCTGCGACCATCCTCCCGTTTCACATAGATCGGTCCGATGGCCTTCAGGAAGCCGCCGCTGACCGGCCTCGGCAGGAAGCCCTCCGGCACCTGTGCCCGCTGCCGGTTCTCGCGGCCAGGCGTGGCGGCGCAGGCTTGGTGCTGGGCGCCGGTAGCAAGGATGGAGGAATTGGTCATGCAGGAACTTCAGTCTGTCGTGGTGATCGTTGCAGGTTACCGCTGCGCCGGGAGGCGTCAACGCGATGCGAACTGGGTGTCGCCGCAACCAGGAATGACTTGACCCTGCCCTTGCCTTTCGCTGTCCTGCGCCGAAAGCGGGAGGATAAGGTGGCGTGAACGCTGGCGGTCCAGGCGTTGTCGTCATTGGCGCCGGCCATGCCGGGGGCTCGGCAGCGGCCTTCCTGCGCCAGTATGGCTGGAAGGGACCGATCACCCTGGTCGGCGAGGAGCCGGTCCCGCCCTATCAACGTCCGCCCTTATCCAAGGCATGGCTGAAAGGCGAGGCCGATGCGCAGAGCCTGGCACTGCGCCCCGCCGGTTTCTACGCCGAGCAGCGCATCGAACTGCGCCTGGGCCGGCGCGTGGCCGCGATCGACCGCGCCGCCCGGACCGTGATCCTCGATACCGGCGAGGAACTTTCCTACGACCGCCTGATCCTGGCCACCGGTGCGCGGCCGCGCCGGCTCGACCTGCCCGGGGGCGATCTGGCCGGCGTCCTGGAATTGCGCGGCATGGCGGGGGCGGACCGGCTCAAGGCGGCACTTCGCCCGGGCATCAGGCTGGCGGTGATCGGTGGCGGCTATATCGGCCTGGAAGTCGCCGCCTCGGCACGTGCGCTCGGCGTGGAGCCGGTGGTGGTCGAACGTGAGTCGCGTCTTCTGCCGCGGGTTGCCAGCCCGGCGCTTGCCGCCTTCATTCAGGATCAGCACCGCGCCAGGGGCGTGGTGGTGGAATTGGGTGCTGCCGTCGAGGCGCTGGAAGGCGCCGCCGGCCGCGTCACCAGCCTTCGCCTGACGGATGGGCGCCTGATCCCATGCGACGTCGTGCTGATTGGCGTCGGGGCCGTGCCGAATGACGAATTGGCGCGGCGGTCCGGGTTGGATTGCGCGGGCGGGGTGGTCGTCGATCTCGCCGCCAGGACCGGCGATCCGGCGATCCATGCCATCGGCGACTGCACCATCCGGCCGCTGCCGCCCCATGGCCGCATGGGACGGCTGGAGAGCGTGCCCAATGCGGTGGAGCAGGCGAAGCAGGCCGCCGCCGCAATCTGCGGCCGTCCACCGTCGGCGCCCGAGGTGCCTTGGTTCTGGTCGGACCAGTTCGAGTTGCGGCTGCAACTCGCCGGCCTGCCCTTCGATGCGGCGGAGGCGGTGATCCGCGGCGATCCTGGCAGGCCAGGCTTCGCGGTCTTCCACCTGGATGCCGAGGGGGTCGTGCAGGCGGTGGAGGCGGTGAATGCCGCGCCGGAATTCATGGCGGGGCGCATGATGATCGCCCGGCGCCAGAGGATCGCGCGGGAGCGATTGCAGGATCCCACCCTGTCCATGCGGGAACTTGCCACCTGAGCGGTGGAACGCGCCAAGGAGAAGACATGCCGCAGGTCACCTATATCGAACACGACGGCACCGAGCACCGGATCGAGCTGGAGGCCGGGCAGTCCGTCATGCAGGGCGCGGTGAATAACAACATCCCTGGGATTGATGCCGATTGCGGCGGCGAATGCGCCTGCGCGACCTGCCATGTCTATGTGGAAGGGGACTGGCTGCCCAGGACCGGAACTCCAGGGGAGCAGGAGGCAAGCATGCTGAGCTTCGCCGCCACCGCACAGCCCAATTCGCGCCTCTCCTGCCAGATCAGGATGAGCGAGGAGCTTGACGGGCTGGTGGTCCGGCTGCCGGAAGCGCAGCACTGAGAATGAGGGAGGAAGAACCATGAACGCCCCGGCGAACGTCGATCATGAGACCCTGGCGGCGAGCCTGCCCCTCGACAGGATCGATGTGAGCGATCCCGCGCTGTACCGCGACGATGTCTGGATGCCCTATTTCCGCCGGCTGCGGCGCGAGGATCCGGTGCATTACTGCGCCAGCAGCATGTTCGGGCCCTACTGGTCGGTGACGAAATACAAGGACATCATGCAGGCGGAGCTGGCGCACAAGGTGCTGTCCTCCGACTCCAGCCTCGGCGGCATCACCATCCGCGACCGGCCGAAGGACCTGCGCCTGCCCATGTTCATCGCCATGGACCCGCCGCGGCATGACGAGCAGCGCAAGGTGGTGCAGCCCATCGTCGCGCCCGCCAACCTGGCGAAGCTGGAGCACATCATCCGGGAGCGCGTCTGCCGCATCCTGGACGGATTGCCGCGGGGCGAGACCTTCAACTGGGTGGACCACGTCTCGATCGAGCTGACGGTCCAGATGCTGGCGACGCTGTTCGACTTTCCCTTCGAGGACCGCCGCAAGCTCTCCTTCTGGTCGGATTGCGCGACCGCCTTGCCGGAAGCGGGCGGCCTGATCGACAGTGAGGAGAAGCGCGAGGAGGTCTTTGCCGAATGCCTCGCCTATTTCACCAATCTCTGGAATGAGCGGGTGAATGCCGAGCCGCGTCCCGACCTGATCTCCATGCTGGCGCATGGCGAGGCGACGCGGAACATGACGCCGCGGGAATTCCTCGGCAACCTGATCCTGCTAATCGTCGGCGGCAATGATACCACGCGTAATTCCATCAGCGGCGGCGTGCTGTTCCTGAACCAGAACCCGGAGGAATACCGCAAGCTGCGGGAGAACCCGGCGCTGATCGAGAGCATGGTACCGGAGATCATCCGTTACCAGACGCCGCTGGCGCATATGCGCCGCACCGCGATCGAGGATTACGAACTGGGCGGCAAGAGGATCCGTGCCGGCGACAAGGTCATCATGTGGTACATCTCCGGCAACCGCGACGAGGAGGCGATCGAGGAGCCGGACCGCTTCATCATCGACCGCAAGCGGCCACGCCAGCACCTTTCCTTCGGCTTCGGCGTGCATCGCTGCGTCGGCAACCGGCTGGCGGAGATGCAGTTGAAGATTCTGTGGGAGGAGATCCTGAAGCGCTTCCCGGTGATCGAGGTGGTGGGCGAGCCGAAGCGGGTCTATTCCGCCTTCGTGCATGGCATCACCGAACTGCCGGTGCGGATCCCGGCCTGATCGTTAGCGGCTGAGCTCCCGCGTCATCGCCTCGATCCCGCCGAGGGTCAGCGGGAACATGCGCCCTTCCATCAACTGCCGCATCAGGCCGATAGAGGAATAGTAGCCCCAGGTTTCCTCCGGCATCGGGTTGAGCCAGGCGGAGCGGCGGAAATGGCCGTTCAGCCGGTTCATCCAGATGGTGCCGGGTTCCTCGTTCCAGTGTTCCACGCTGCCGCCGGGCTGCACGATCTCATAGGGGCTCATGCTCGCATCGCCGACGAAGATGAGCTTGTAGTCGGGGCCGTAGGTGCGCAGCACCTCGAAGGTGGAGATTTCACTCTCCCGCCGCCGCCGGTTGTTCCGCCACAGCCGCTCATAGGGGCAGTTGTGGAAGTAGAAATGCTCCAGATGCTTGAATTCCGAGCGGGCGGCGGAGAATAGCTCCTCCGAGACGCGGACATGGTCGTCCATGGACCCACCGATATCCAGAAGCAGCAGCACCTTCACCGTGTTGTGCCGCTCCGGCACCAGCTTCAGGTCCAGCGTGCCGGCATTGTTCGCCGTGGCGCGGATGGTGTCCGGCAGGTCCAGCTCCGTTGCTGCGCCCTGGCGGGCGAAGCGGCGCAGCCGGCGCAGCGCCAGCTTCATGTTGCGGGTGCCGATCTCCACATTGTCGTCGAGGTCGCGGAACTCCCGCTTGTCCCACACTTTCACGGCGCGGCGGTGGCGCGATTCGTCCTGGCCGATGCGCACGCCTTCGGGGTTGTAGCCATAGGCACCGAAGGGAGAGGTGCCGGCGGTGCCGATCCATTTGTTGCCGCCCTGGTGCCGTCCCTTCTGCTCCTTCAGGCGCTGCTTCAGCAATTCCATCAGCGCCTCGAAGCCGCCGGCGGATTTGATGGCGGCCTTCTCCTCCTCGGTCAGCAGCTTCTCGGCCAGCTTGCGCAGCCAGTCCTCCGGGAGCGCTTGACTCAGGTCACCTTCCGGCGGCTCCAGCCCCTTGAAGACCTCGCCGAAGACACGGTCGAAGCGGTCCAGATGGCGCTCATCCTTCACCAGCGCGGCGCGGGACAGGTAGTAGAAATCCTCCACGCTGTATTCGGCCACGCCCTCCTTCATGGCCCGCAGCAGGGTCAGGTATTCGGTGATCGAGGCCGGCAGCCCGGCCTCCCGAAGCGCGAGGATGAAGGTGGCAAACATCGGCGCGGCCCTAGCGTTGCTGCCGCCGGGAGAGGAAGGCCAGCCGCTCGAACAGATGCACGTCCTGCTCGTTCTTCAGCAGTGCGCCATAAAGCGGCGGGATCGCTACCTTCGGGTCCTGGCTGCGCAGCACCTCGGCCGGCAGGTCCTCGATCATCAGCAGCTTTAGCCAATCCAGCAGTTCGCTGGTGGCCGGCTTCTTCTTCAACTCCTGCACGCCGCGGATCTGGAAGAAGACGTTCAGTGCCTCCCGCGCCAGGTCCTGGCGGATATTGGGGAAGTGGGCGTGGACGATCCGCTCCATCGTCTCCCGGTCCGGGAAGCGGATGTAGTGAAAGAAGCAGCGGCGCAGGAAGGCGTCCGGCAGCTCCTTCTCGTTGTTGGAGGTGATGATGACGATGGGGCGGTGCTTCGCCACCACCGTTTGCCGCGTCTCGTAGACGAAGAACTGCATGCGGTCGAGTTCGAGCAGCAGGTCGTTCGGGAACTCGATATCGGCCTTGTCTATCTCGTCGATCAGCAGCACCACCGGCTGGTCGGCATCGAAGGCGTCCCAGAGCTTGCCGCGGACGATGTAATTGCTGATGTCATGCACCCGCGGATCGCCCAGCTGCCCGTCCCGCAGGCGGGAGACGGCATCGTATTCGTAAAGCCCCTGCTGCGCCTTGGTGGTGGATTTGATGTGCCACTCGATCAGCGGGTAGCCGAGGGCCTTCGCCACCTCATGCGCCAGCACGGTCTTGCCGGTCCCGGGCTCCCCTTTCACCAGCAGCGGCCGCTGCAGCGCGACGGCGGCGTTCACGGCGACCTCCAGGTCGCGCGATGCGATGTATGTCTCGGTGCTCTTGAAGCCAGCCACACGAACCCCCTGGCGCTATCCGGGCAAAGGGTGGGGGTTCCGCCGGCATCGGGCAAGGTGCCTTCGCGGCGCCCGGTTCCCCGGGCGCCGCCGGGCGGAAGCTCAGGCCTTCGCCAGTCCGGCCGCCTTCATGGCGTCGCCCAGTGACTTGTCGGCCTGCTCCATATAGCGGGCGAAGCCGGCGGCATCGGCATAGACCATGCCGAAGCCGCGGGCGTTCAGGAAGTCCTTGTACTCCTGGGACTGGAAGACCTTGCCGAGGGCCGGCTCGATCGCCGCCTTCACCTCAGCCGGCAGGCCGGCCGGGCCGGCAATGCCGCGCCAGGAGCCGGTCTGGTAATCCACCCCCGTCACCTCCTTCAAGGTCGGGATGTTGGGAAAGACCGAAAGCCGTTCCGGCGCCATGATAGCCAAGGTGCGGGTGCGGCCGGCATCCAGCATGGCCCGCGCCTCCGGCACCGAGCAGGTGGTGAAGTCCAGCCCCCCCGCTGCCAGATCCTGCATTGCCGGTGCCGCGCCATTGGAGGGTACCCAGCGCACATGGTCGGCCTTCAGCCCCATGGCGACGAGCCAGCCGGCCAGCGCCAGATGCCAGCTACCGCCCTGGCCGGTGCCGGAGGCCTTGAGCTGCCCGGGACGGCTGGCCTTGATGGCATCAGCCAGCGCCTTCACATCCTTATAGGGCGCGCTGGCATTCACGTGGATGCCCGGCGGGTCGTTGTTCATCAGGGCCAGCGGCGTGTAGTTGCGGTAGGTGATCTCCGTCAGGCCCTGCCAGTGCAGCATGCAGATCTCGGAGGTGATGATGCCCAGCGTGTAGCCGTCCGGCTGCGCCTGGGCGATCGCGGCATGGCCGACCACGCCGGACCCGCCGGTACGGTTCACCACGTTGAAGGGCTGACCGAATTCCTTCTCCAGCAGTGCGGCGATGATGCGCAGCACGGCGTCGGTGCCGCCGCCGGCAGCCCAGGGGCAGATCATCTGCACCGGCCGGCTCGGCCAGCGCGGCTGCGCCAGCGCCGGCCGGGCGAGCGGTGTGGCAGCCAGGGCGGCGGCGCTGCCCAGTACTCCGCGGCGGGAAATTCCGTTCATCGGACGTAACCTCCTCCTGCCGTGCCCCGCTTCGGGCCGGCTGCTTTTGTTGCGCCTTTAGCTAACGCGGTGTCTCGGCTGCCGGCAAGCGTCCGCCGCCGAAGCGGCGCCACACCCACACCCCGGCGGGCCAGAGCAATGCGCCGAAGGTCATGGCCGCCAGCACGCCGGAGACCGGCCGCTCGATGAAGGGCATCACATCGCCGTCCGACTTGATGAGCGAGGTGATGAAATTCTGCTCTACCATGGCGCCCATGACGATCCCGAGCACCATCGCCGCCACCGGATAGCCGTTCCGCTCCATCACGAAGCCCAGGCAGCCGAACAAGGCGACGAGGATCACCGCGAACAGGTTGTTGCCGGTGGCGAAGGAGCCGACGGCGCAGAGCAGCAGGATCACCGGCATCACCGCCGACCGCGGTGCCCGCAGCACCAGGGTGGCCACCCGGATCATGCCGATGCCGAGCGGGATCATGATGATATTGGCCAGGATGAAGATGATATAGAGCGCGTACATGCTGTCTGCGCGCTCGGTGAACAGTGTCGGGCCGGGGTTCAGCCCCTTCATGTAGAGCACGCCGATGGCGATGGCCGTGATGGTGTCGCCCGGAATGCCGAAGAGCAGGGCAGGGACCCAGCCGCTGGCCAGGGAGGCATTGTTGGACGCCCCGGCCTCCACCAGCCCTTCCGGGTGGCCGGTGCCGAATTTCTCCTGCTCCTTGGAGAATTTCTTCGCCATGGCGTAGCTGACCCAAGCCGCCATATCGGCCCCAGCGCCCGGCAGCACGCCGATGATGATGCCGATCAGGTTCCCCCGCCACATCGGCAGCTGGTACTTCTTCGTCAGCTGCCACTGGCCCGCGAGGATGGAGCCGAATTTCCGCCGCGGTATGGGCGGTGGCTCCGGCGTGACCATGGCCCGGATCACCTCGGAGACGGCGAAGGCACCCACCAGGGCCGGGATGATCTCGACCCCGCCCAGCAGATCCGGGATGCCGAAGGTGAAGCGCGGCGTGCCGGCCGGGTTCTCCATGCCGATGCAGGCGATCAGCAGGCCGAGCAGCATGGCGGCGATCGCCTTGATGGGCGAGGAACGCGCCACCAGCGTCGCGCACATAAGCCCCAGGAAGGCCAGCCAGAAATACTCGAAGGTGGAGAAGGACAGCGCCATCTCCGCCAGCAGCGGCGCCATCAGCACCAGGGACAGCGTGCCGACAATGCCACCGATGGCGCTGAACCAGAGGCCGGCGCCCAGCGCCAGTTCCGCCTGGCCCTTGCGTGTCATCGCATAGGCCTCGTTGGTATAGGCGGCGCTGGCCGGCGTGCCGGGGATGCGCAGCAGGCAGCCCGGGATGTCGCCGGAGAAGATCGCCATGGCGGAGGCGGTGATGATCGTCGCCACCGCCGCGATCGGCGAAAGATAGAAGGTGACGGGCACCAGCAGCGCCGTCGCCATGGTGGCGGAAAGGCCGGGCAGCGACCCCACGACCAGCCCATAGATGGCGGAGGCCAGGATCGCGATCGGGACATCCGGGGCCGCGACCAGCCGGAAGGCTTCGAGCATTTCGGTCATGTCACCACGGCACCGGCAGCAACCCGGCGGGCAGGGGCACCCGCAGAAGCTTGTAGAAGGCGAGATGGATGAGGACCGGGGCAACGACCGCCAGCGGCACCGCGAGGCGCAGCCTGGCCCCGAGTGCGAGCGCCATGACCAGCACGATCACCGCCGCCGTCGGCAGGAAGCCGAGTCGGTCCGCGGCAAGGACGTAGAAGAGCAGCAGAGCCGGCGGGATCAGCGCCCGCAGCCCGGCGAGGCGCCGTGATCCCTGGCCGGCGGGGGCCTCGGCCTCCGCCACCTCGAAGCTGCGGCCGATGCCGAGCGCGATCAGCACGCCGCAGATGACAAGGCCGATGCCGATGAGCATGGGAAAGGCGGCCGGTCCCACATCCTGCCCCGGCACCGCCGGCAGGCGGGAGCCGGCATAGGCCGCCACCCCGCCGAGGACGACAAGAACCGCGCCGGTCACCCGGTCGGATAGCTGCACTCCTGGACTCCCTCCTGTCGGCCGCGATCTGGGCGCCGCGGGCCATTTCCAGAAGGGGATATTGACCTTGACCGCGGAGCGGCGCCAGAGGGTCGCAGACCCTTCCTTTGGAGATCCGCCAACATGCCGGAAACGAGACAAGAGGTTAGCTGCTTCCCGATCCCGAGCCTCGACGAGGTGCCGGAGGACATCCGCACCCGCATGCTGGCGGTGCAGGAGAAGGCCGGGTTCATCCCCAATGTCTTCCTGCTGCTGGCCCGCCGGCCGGAGGAATTCCGCGCCTTCATGGCCTATCACGACGCGCTGATGGACAAGCGCGAGGGTCTGACCGCGGCGGAGCGGGAGATGATCGTGGTCGCGATCAGCAGCGCCAACCAGTGCCAGTATTGCGTGGTGGCGCATGGCGCCATCCTGCGCATCCGGGCCAAGGACCCGACCATCTCCGAACTGGTGGCGGCCAATTGGCGCAAGGCGGACCTCCCCCCGCGGCAGAAGGCGATGCTTGCCTTCGCCCTGAAAGTGTCGCAGGAGGCGCATCTGGTGACCGAGGCGGACCGCCAGGCCCTGCGCGATGCCGGCTTCACCGAGGAGGAGATCTGGGACATCGCCTCCATCAGCGCCTTCTTCTCCATGTCCAACCGGCTGGCGAATGCGACGGAGCTGCGCCCGAACCGCGAATTCCACGCCATGGGCCGCGGCTGATTTGGCAGCCCGACCGCGCGGGTCTATGACCGGGCGATTGCCAGGAGGTTCCGGAATGCGATCGGGCGCAACAGCCGCATGAGCGCCGCCTTCCACGAATTGCTCCACTCCATCGAGGCGACGGAGCGCGGGCTGGAGGGCGTCGGCTATATCGCCAGCCGGCCGATCGCCACCGCAGTCTATCTGGCGCACCACCTGCGCAAGCCGATCCTGGTGGAAGGCCCGGCCGGCGTCGGCAAGACGGAGCTGGCCAAGGCCGTTTCCGCCTGGCTCGGCATCCCGCTGGTGCGGATGCAGTGCTATGAGGGTCTGGACGAGTCCAAGGCCCTCTATGAGTGGAAATACGGCAAACAGCTCCTCTACACCCAGATCCTGAAGGACAAGCTGGGCACCGCGCTGGGGGAGGAGCCGGGGCTGGAGGCGGCGCTGGCCCGCCTGCACGGCTTCGGCGACCTTTTCTTCTCCGAGCATTTCCTGGAGCCGCGGCCGCTGCTGCGCGCCCTGCGGGAGCCTCGCGGCGCGGTCCTGCTGGTGGATGAGGTGGACAAGGCCGACCAGGAATTCGAGGCCTTCCTGCTGGAGATCCTGTCCGACTACCAGGTGACCATCCCGGAGATCGGCACGGTGCAGGCCGTGGTGCCGCCCATCGTGCTGCTGACCTCCAACAGCATGCGCGACCTGGGCGATGCACTGAAGCGGCGCTGCCTGCACCTGCATATCGGCTTGCCGGATGCGAAGCTGGAGGGACGCATCGTCGCCACTCGCGTCCCGGGGATCGAGGCCGGGCTGCGGCGGCAACTGGTCTCCTTCGTGCAGCAATTGCGCGAGCTGGACCTGAAGAAGCTGCCCTCGGTCAGCGAGACCATCGACTGGGCCCGCGTGCTGGTCCTGCTGCACGCCCATGCGCTGGATGCCGACCTGGTGCGGAACACGCTGAACGTGCTGCTGAAATTCGAGAGCGATATCGAGACGGCCGAGCCTCAGCTCGCCGCCATGCTGCAGAAGGCCCGGCGCGAGGCCGAGCCGGTCGGCTAGGCCCGCCATGCAGGGCCCGCTCCTCGATTTCCTCCGTGCCGCCCGCAGCGCCGGCCTGCGCATCTCCCCGGCTGAGAGCATCGATGCGGTGCGAGCTGTGGAGGTGGTGGGCTTCACGGAGCGGGAGAGGCTGCGCGACACGCTCTCCCTGGTGCTGGCTAAGACGGTCGAGGAAAAGCGACAATTCGAGGAATGCTTCGACCGCTTCTTCCGCCGCGACAGCTTCCGCACGGAAGGACCGGCCGGGCCTGGCGCCGCGCCGTCCGCACCGTCCGTCTCCCTTCCCGGTGAGGCGGCGGGCGGCGGCGGGGGCGGTGCGCTGGCCCGCATGCTGCTGGAAGGCGACCAGCCGGGCCTGGCGACGGCAATGGAGCAGGCGGCAGCGGAAGCCGGCCTGTCCAACATCGCCCTCTTCACCCAGGTCAACCTCTTCACCCGCCGGATCCTGGAGCGCATGGGGCTGCAGGAGCTGGAGCGGGAGATCGCGCAGCTCGGCGATGCCCCAGCCGCCACCCGGCTGCGCCAGGGGCGCGACTGGCTGCGGGAACAGGTGAAGGATTTCGTCCGGCAGCACCTGCAGCTCTTCGCCGAGGGGGAGAACGAGCGCTACCGCGAACAGCGCCTGCAGCAGACGCGCCTGACCGCCATCAGCCGCCGCGACCAGGACCGCATGCGGATCCTGGTGCGCGCCATGGCGCGGCGGCTGGCGACGCAATACGGCCGCAACCGCAAGCGCGACCGCCGCGGCCAGCTCGATACCCGCCGCACGCTCCGGCGCAACATGGGCTGGGGCGGCACGCCCTTCCTCACCGTCTGGAAGCAGCAGCGGATTGAGAAGCCGAAGCTGGTGGTGCTGTGCGATGTCAGCGGCTCGGTCGCGGCGCTGGCGCAATTCCTGCTGCTCTTTCTCTATTCGCTGAAGGAGGCGCTGTCCGGCCTGCGCGCCTTCGCCTTCGCCGGCGAACTGATCGAGGTGAGCGAGATCCTGGAACGGGAACCGGTCGAGAAGGCGATCCCGCAGATCATGGACAGGATCGGCTTCGGCTCCTCCAATTACGGCAATTCCCTCGCCGATTTCGAGCGCGGCTGGATGCAGATTCTGGACAGCCGCACCACCGTCATCATCCTCGGCGACGGCCGCGGCAACCGCACCGATCCGCGGGTGGACATCCTGAAGCGCATGGCGGACCGGTCGAAGCAGATCATCTGGCTGAATCCGGAATACCGGACCATCTGGGGTACCGGCGATTCCGACATGCTGCGCTATGCGCCGCATTGCCGCATCACCGCCGTCTGCAACACGCTGAAGCATCTGGAGCGCGTCATCAGCGACCTGCTCCGCGACGGCGGCTGAGGCGCGGTCCAGGACTCGCCTGGGATCGCGCCATGGTGACGGGACCGGTTCCCTTCCGCATCCCGTTCTGTAATTCTGGTTCCACCGCGGCCGCAAAGGCCGACCGAGAATGCAGAGGGGGTGAAGCATGGCTGCTCCAAGCCTCTCCAGGAGGAGCCTGGGCCTTGGGGGCATTCTGGTTCTGTTGCTGTCCGGCTGCACGCCGCCTGGCCCGCCGCTGCCTTCCGTCTCCCTGCCGCCGGATGCGGTGCAGGGCGCGGGTGATCCGACCCGGGCGGCGATCATCAATACCGCCTATGTCTTCGGCAGTCCGGGCAGCGTCGCCGGCCAGCCGGCGGAGGCCGCACAGGCGGTGGCCAATTACGAATACCTGGCAATCGAACTCCGCACCGGCCCGCGCTGGGCGGGCTTCTCACCCCTCGTTTCCACCGAATTCGCCCAAGGGCTGCCAGAGGTGCGCGGTGCCATCGGCATCGCCCCGCAGGCGCCACCGCAGGCCGTCATCGACGCGCTCTACGCCGCAGCCCGCGCGCTCCGCGCCGGCGATACTGCGGCGGCCGAGCGCATCCTCTCCCCGCCAATCTTCCCCGCGGGCGGAGCGGCGACCTTGCAGCGCCTGGCGGCGCTGCCGCTACTGCCACGTGCCAACAACGCCACCGCCCTGGCCGCCAGCGAGATGAACCGCCTGGACCGGGAGGGCGAGCGGCGCGGCGGCGGCTTCTTCGGCGGGAGGCGGCGCTAGCCCGCCGCCTTCCGCGCATAGATGCCCATGCTGTTGTAGGGCGCATAGGGCGGGAAGGCGCCGATCGCGGTCATGTCCACCTCGACCAGGGACGGGCCGGGCGTCGCCACCGCCTTCGCCACGGTATCGGCAAGCTCCTCGGTGGCGGACACGCGGAAGGCGGGCAGCCCGGCCACCGCGGCGAGCTTCTGGAAATCCGGCCCCTGCAGGTCTCCGAAGAACATGCGGCCATCCTGCAAGGCGCCCTGGATGTGCTTGATGACGCCATAGCCGCGGTCGTTCATTACCATCACCACCAGCTCGGCACGCTCCTGCACCGCGGTCCAGAGTTCCGTCTGGTTCAGCGCGAAGCCGCCATCGCCGACCATGGCGATGGCCTTCCGCCCACCGCCTGCCAGCGCCGCGCCGATGCCCATGGGCAGGCCCGGTCCGATCGCGGCGCTGACCGGATGCACCGCGTCGCGCGGACCATAGACGGGGAAGATGCGGTTGCCCCAGCTGCTGTTGCTGATGGTGACGTCGCGCACCCAGAGCACATCGCGCGGCAGCGCCCGGCGCAGCTCCGCCGGGAAATCGGCATAGGGGCCAAGCGTGGCGCGATACTCGTCGGTGGCCAGCTTGCGCGTCTCCTGGAATTCCGCCGCGAAGCCGGGATCCACCTTCATGCGGCCCTTGAGGCGCTGCGCCAGCGCCTCCATCACCAGCCCGGCATCGCCGCAGACGAAGGCGGCATTCGGATAGGTGCGGCCATTGGCGCGCGGGTCCACATCCACATGCACCAGCCTGTCCGGCAGTTTCAGCGAGAAATCCATCGTCTCGTGCCCGCGCAGCTTGCTGCCGACGACGAGCATCGCATCCACGCTCCGGTAGAACTCCTGAATGCGCGGCGCGCCATTGCCGTGCAGGCCGCCGAAGGTCATCGGATGGTCCTCGGGGATGATGCCCCGCCCGTTCCATGAGGTGACCGCGCCGAAGCCGAGATCCAGCAGCCGCATCGCCGCCGCCCCCGCCGCCTTGGCGCCGTTGCCGAGCCAGAGCATCGGTCGCTTCGCCCGCGCCAGGATCTCCACCGCCTCCTCCAGTTCCGCCTCGGAGGGCGGCAGGGGCGGCGGCACCGGCAGGACCAGCCTGTCGAGCTGCGCCGGGCGTGGGATGGCGGTGCGCTGGATATCGATCGGAACCTCCACGCTCACCGGCCCCATGGGTGGCGTCAGGGCGAGGGTCGCGGCGCGGGTCAGCACCCCCAGCGCCTCCTGCGCCGAGCGGATGCGGAAGGCGGCCTTGCTCACCGCCGCCAGCATGGCGGTCTGACCCGGCAGGTCATGCACCGTGCCCATGTCGCGGTCGATGAATTTCGTGGCCGTCTGGCCGGTGATGTGCAGCACCGGGCTGCCGGCGAATTGCGCCTCCACCAGCCCCGGCACGGTATTCGCCGCGCCCGGCCCGGTGGAGGAGAAGATCACGCCGAGATGCCCGGAGACGCGCGCATAGGCATCCGCCATATGCGCACCGCCCATCTCGTTCCGTGCCATGACGTAGCGGATGGCGTTGCGCCGCCCGATGCCGTCCAGCATCGGGATGTTGTGGACGGAGACGATGCCGAAGCAGGTGGTGACCCCAATGCGCGAGAGGAATTCCGCCACCAGGTCACCGACATTGTAGCTGCTGTCCGTCATTCCTCTCCCCCCGCGTCTCGACTGGTGGCGCTACTCTGCCACAGGCGGGGCAACTTGCATCCCCCTCCGGTTCAGCCGTTCGTGCCGCAGCCCCGCGCAATCGGGGGGGGAGGCGCTCGCCGGCTCTCAGTGCAGCCGCGGCGCCTTCAGGAAGGAGCGGCGATCGGCCGATTTGAGCACCATGTCGCGTGGCTGCGCGTCGCGCACGATGGTCAGCCGCACCTTCGTCCCGGCATCGCCGCAGGCCCAGACCGCCCGCCACAGCCCGGCCAGGTCGGCGATGCGCGTGCCGCCCACGGCCAGCACCCGGTCCCCTTCCTGCAGCCCGGCCTTCTGCGCCGGCCCGCCCCGGGCCGTGGAACCGACCACCACACCCGCCTCATCCTCGGTCGCATAGAGGCCGAGCCAAGGCCGCGCCGGCCGGTTCGGCCGGCCATAGGCCAGCAGGTCGTCGAGCACCGGCGGCAGCAGGAGGCTGGCCGGCACCACCATGTTCAGGTCCACCCGCCTTCCCTTGCTGTCCTGCTGCTGCATCACCAGGGAGCCGATGCCGAGCAGCCTGGCCTCCCCCTCCGGCGAGCCGCCGATCAGCCCCGCCCCGCCCCAGGAGGGATGCGCCGGCACAGTGAAGATCGCGTCCTCCAGCAGGTATTCCCAATAGCCGGCGAATTCCTGCCGCGCCGCCACGGTGCAGCGCAGCGCATGCCGGCGGCCACCGGCGCTGGCCAGCACGGCCTTGTCGCCGGGCTGCGGTGCCTCTCCCGTCTCCAGCGCCATGGCGGGAAGGTTCAGACGGCCGAGCGCCTGGATCAGGCCGAAGCCTGTCTCGAAATCATAGGCCAGGGCATGGCCGGGAATGGCGCGGCCGTCATGGGTAGTGAGCCAGATCGTCTCGGCCTCGGTCACGATATAGCCAATGGTCGCGATCAACCCGTCCGGCCGGATGACCACGCCGCTGCCGGTCCGCTCCGTCCCGAGGGTCTGGGCGCTGAAGGCATCCGCCGGGACCATCGCCTTCACCCCCACCACCGAGCGCAGCGCCTCCTCCAGGTCGAAGTCCTGCTCGGCCGGGTCGGGCCGAAGCTCGGGCGGGATCTCCCATTCGCTGGTCGCCATACCTTGCTGTCCGCTCCGGAGCCTGGATTCGTCAAGGCGAATATCGGTTGCGAGGGCGACTTCGCCAATCCGCGGGACGGTCAGAGCCCGAGACGCGCCAGGATGGACCTGCCAAGCGGCTTCGCCGCCGCCGCGAACCCTTCCCAGGGATCGGCCCGGCGCAGGCGGGCGGGGGCGCTGCGGATGGTAAAGGCATGCGGGTCCAGCCCCGGGGCGACCTCCTTCCAGTCCAGCGGCATGGCGACGGTCGCCCCCGGCCGGGCACGGGGCGACCAGCCGGCGATGGCGGTGGCCAGCCGGTCGTTCCGCAGGTAGTCGAGGAAGATGCGCCCTTCCCGCACCTCCCGCACCGGGCTGGTGGTGAAGCGGCCGGGCTGGTCGGCGGCGGTGGTCTCGCAGACCGCGCGGGCCAGGGCCTTCACCTCCGGCCAGGCGGCCCGGGGTGTCAGCGGCACTACCAGATGCAGCCCCTTGCCGCCGGTCGTGCGGCAGAAGGGGCTGAGGCCCAGCGCCTCCAGCCGACCGCGCAGCTCCTGCGCCGCGGTGATCACCTCGATGAAGGGCAGGCCGGGAGCAGGGTCGAGATCGAGGATGAGCCGGTCCGGACGCTCGAAGTCGCGGGCCAGGCTGCCGCCCGGATGGATCTCCAGCACATCGGCCTGGGCGAGGGCGCGCAGCCCCGCGGCATCCGTCACGGTCAGATAGGGCCGCGCCTCGCCCGGCAGGGGCAGGGGCTGGACCGCGGCGCCGAAGACCGGGGCCGGGTGGCGCTGCACGAAGCGGGAGCCGGAGAGGCCGCGCGGCGCCCGCACCAGGGTCAGCGGCCGGCCGGCAAGCTGCGGCAGCAGGCGCTCCGCCACGGCGGCCAGGTAATCCGCCAGATCCTGCTTGGTGATGCCGTCCTCCGGCCAGAGCAACTTGTCCGGATGGGTCAGCATCGCCGGCCGGGTGCTGCGCCGGCGCGGCGCCTCCGCCGGCTCGCCGCCATTCCGCAGCCTCCGGCCTGCGGTTGAGGTCGCCTTCGCCCGCTCTCGGGCAAGGGGAGATCGGTTCGCCGCTGGCATGGTCGCGGATCAACGCCCGGCCTGCCGGCGGGTTCTGCGCCGGCAGGGGTGACGCGGCTGCGCCGCTCCGGCAGCATCGGCGCGGGGAGAGGGGGAGCA
>Ga0182742_1001570_pt1 | contig 28432 bp, 33 predicted proteins | sample eDN5th37CBELigMG_FD_128880 | JGI IMG/M metagenome (GOLD analysis project Ga0182742, IMG submission 128880) | Enriched Miracle-Growth compost microbial communities from Emeryville, California, USA - eDNA 5th pass 37_C BE-Lig MG (version 2)... ...
CAAGAACCGTCCCCTTGCCTCACTCGTTCTTGCCCCACACTTAAACCGATGAAGCACGAGAACCGTCCCCTTGCCTCACGAGACCGACCTTTGCCTCACTTGGCCGATGTAGCACGAGAACCGCCCTTTGCCTGCTTGGCATATGAAGCACGAGAACCGTCCCCGTGCTTTGTGCCTCCCTTTGCCATACCTTTAAAAGTATTTGAACACTAGTTTTCTTAGATATTTTTGTGGTTTGTATCGTAGGTTGTAGTATAGTTTTTCTCCGTCGCTGATGCTTGGGATGGTTTTTAGGGTTTTTCGTTTGTAGTCTCCGCTTACTTGTGAGTTTGCAAGGATGCCGTAGAGTTTTCCCATTCTCCGCTTGATTAGCTTCACTTCCGTAGGATCATTGTGGGTTTCTAGCAGCTTACTCAATTCCACTATCACCTCATAGTAGGAATCAAAAGACCTTTGGCTGTGCTTTGCTTTTTGCTCGGTCATAACCGAGTCATTTCGGTATCTTCGTTTATAGTAAAAGTTAGGGTCATACATGGCTTTCTCCGTATGTAAAAAAACTTCTAGCGTAAAAACCTCATCTTCATGTAAAATTCCTGTTTTAAAAACTATCCCATTTTGCACTAATAATTCACGCTTCATAACATACAGACATGGTGAAGCAGAATACGCTTTTACACTGGTCGTAAGAAACTCTTCTTTGTTATACACTTTTCCTTGTTGAAAAGACTGACTGAAGTCGTACTGCCTTTTATAAATATCAAAGTCCGTTCCTTTATCGACAAACGGTTCAGCTGCAAATCTGATTAAATCAAGGTTATGACGTTCCATCTGCATCATCAGATTTTCAAGTGCCTCTGGTAAAATGTAATCATCTGCATCTAAGAAATAAATATATTTCCCTGCAGCCATTTCAACCCCTCTGTTCCGTGAAGCCGATTGACCTGTATTTTCCTGTGACACAACCGTTATCCTCCGGTCACCTGCCTGATACTGTGATAAAATTTCAAGGCTTCGATCCTTACTTCCATCATTGATCGCAATAACCTCAAAATCCTGAAAAGTTTGATTCAAAACAGAATCAAGGCACTCCTCTAAGTAATTCTCTACGTTATATACAGGAATAATAATAGAAACTACCGGTTTTGACATCATCTTTCCCCACCTACTTACATGTGCTCCAACACTTCTAGTTAATTTTCCGACGGAGCTACTGATATTGTGTACAAATAGCCAACTAAAATCGCAAAGTAAATTCCTGATGCTGGATTTAATAGAATATGGCCCGCCACTGAAGCGATTCCAAGTGCTAACACAAGACTTAGGGCTACCATAAAAAACGATGGTGTGAACACAAGCCTAACATTTTGGAACATTTTCTTCAGTATCATCACAAAGAAAAATAGCAGCGGTAGCATCAATAATAAAAACCCTACCGGCCCATAGCCATAGAACCAATCTAGGAAATCCATCTCTATCAGCTTCAGCTTTTCTTTGTAATTGCCCCCCGGTCCCATGCCGAATATTTTTTGTAATAGGGGTGCCTCATTATAATACGACACGACATTTTTTAAAAATAACTCTCGCCCACTCATAACCTTGTATGTCATATCCTGCTGCGCAATCGTTGATGTCTTTTCTTTCGAATCTGTAGAATGACTCTCTGTTTGCTGGAAAAAGGTAATCCCAATATTGTTTCCTATTGCAGAATATGGGATATAAGCTAAAGATAGAATCAACGTCAATACAATAAGTGCAGGATTATGCCAATTTCCTTTTTTCAAAAACAAGCGAATGATGGTTAAAAAGAGAGCGGCAACTAATCCGATGATTAGCGCTCCGAGTCCAACTTTCGTACCTACCGTCATCATCGCCCAGGCTGCCAAAAGCAAAAACGGTACGTACAACCATTTCTTTGATTTCGCTTGTAACAAATACAAAAGCATGACTCCAAACGATATAGCCAAAATGGCGCTTAAATCATTTGCTGAATAAAACCAGCCTGAATGCCCTTGTTTCACAGCCGTTCCATAACTCCTATTACCAGTATCAGTGATCGTCGCAAGAAGCATCACGACTCCAATAACCGATAAGTTGAAGAAAATGGCTCGCTGTATCGTTTTCTCCCAATCCATTCTTTTTTTTATCGATAGAAAAACGGCTGTGTACACGAGTAGCATTTCAATAACATAAATAATTTTTATCGCATATGTTACTTCCTGAACTAAAAAATACGGATCCTTAAGGAAATAATTGAGTGCTGTATTGAGTACCATAAAAATCCCTACGATTATTATGTATATCGTTGCATATCGCCTAATTTTCTGATTTGGATAAATTAGAAGATAAACATAGCCAATTGCCATAGCAAATACCCGAAACACAAGCGATAAGTCAGTCCCAAAGTATGCAACTAAATCCAACAACGGTTGTATCACAATAAAGGCTATAAAAAAGAATTCTATCACAACAAGTAATTTTTTCAGATTATATTCTTTCAAACTCATTTCTATTTCTGCCCTCCATGCCCCTTTTTATATCTTTGTATGTACCTATTCCCCTGTCAATTTTTACAAAAACACTACTAGTATGGACAGTTCTTCAGAAGATTAGCCATCATTTTACATAAGAAAGACCGTAACGTTTTATAAAAACAACAGAAAGTGTCCATAATGATGAACAAATGACAACGGTAAAGGAAGTGTATCCATGGCTCGTCCACTTGTTACGGTATTTATTCCACTTTACAATGCTGAAAACTATATAAAGGAAACATTAGCAAGCATCTTAAATCAAACATATCAAAACCTTGAAATCTTACTTGTTGATGATGGTTCGATTGATCGCTCAATCCAGATCGTGAAGTCGTTTGATGACGAGAGAATTCGATTGATTCAAAATGGCGAAAACAAAGGGATTCCTTACACAAGAAACATTGGATTAGCCGAGGCTAAGGGAAAATATCTAGCTGTGATGGATTCCGATGACCTTGCATATTTGACTCGAATTGAAAAACAAGTTGAGTATATGGAGCAACACCCAGATATCGATGTGCTCGGAAGTTTTTATGAAACATTTGGCGGGAAAGTTAACCGTGTCATTGAGGAAGAATTTTATTTTCCTGAGGAAATCAAGATTGCATTGCTTTTTTTCAGTCCAATTGCAAATCCTTCGTCTATTATCAGGTTGGAAACTGTCAAGCAACATCATATTCGATATAATCAACGCTATTTTGTTTCACAAGATTACGATATGTGGGTACAGCTTTCTAAGGTTGGAAAACTCTATATATTGCCTGAAATATTATTGAAGTACCGAACAGGACACTTAAATATTACGAAAAAGTCAAAAACGAAGAAGGCTGAACAAAGGCGGGCCATCATTCACAGCATTCATGAAGATGTGCTCACCCATTACGGATTTCAATTAACGCCAGAAGAACTGGCAGCCTTCAATGCTTTTTTTACCGATAATCCAGTGATTGTTGGATGGGAAGTCTTTGAGAAAATACCTGATGTCTTGGTAAAAATGGTGCAACAAAACCGGCGGAAGAGTATGTTTACGGAGAGTTTATTTGAAACAATGATTCAGAAGATATTTTTCCGCTATTTATGCAATCAAAAATTGAGTTTGCTAGATAAAATTCGTTTATATCATCGCGTTCGTTTACATAAAAATCGGTCATCATTTGGTAAGGATGTAAGTTACATCATATTAAAACATACGTATCAAGCGTTGCAATCTTAGACAACGTAATTACCGTATATTCCTGAGCCGGTCTGGAGATACTGTTAGTACTATTTTTGAAGATCGGAGAGAAGGTTATGAAGGAGAAAAAATTACTACTTATCTCATCAATCGGAGGGCATTTAACCCAGTTGTTGCAGTTAGATTCCCTTTTTAAAAATTATCGCTATCATATTGTTACCGAAAAGTCAGAAATTACTCTTCCATTAAAGGAGCAACATTCGGTTTCATATTTGGTGTATGGCGCTAGAAATTATCCAGTTCGCTATATGTTTAAATTTGCATTCAATACCATGAAATCTCTATATATCTTTTTCCGCGAACGGCCACATGTGGTGATTACAACTGGGGTGCATACAGCGGTCCCGATGTGTTACATTGCCAAACTGTTTGGACGTAAAGTGGTCTATATCGAAAGCTTTGCAAAGTCAAAAACACCAACCTTATCAGGGAGAATGATTTATCCGATCGCAGACTTATTTATTGTGCAATGGGAATCAATGAAAGAAGTTTATCCAAAATCGGTCTATGGAGGTGCAATCTATTGATACTTGTGGTGTTAGGAACGCACGAATTGCCTTTTGTTCGACTATTAGATGAAGTAGAGCGCATAAAGTCGCAAGGATTGATTGACGATGAGGTCATCGTCCAATCTGGCCACACAAAATACGAAAGTGAACACATGACAATCAAGCCCTTCTTTACCCCCGACCAAATGGACATTTTATACCAACAAGCAGATTTAATCATTTCTCATGCTGGCACAGGGTCTGTCATTAATGGCTTAAAAAAGGGTAAAAAAGTCATTGTTGCACCACGTTTAAAAAAATATGTGGAACATAACGACGACCACCAACTCGAGTTGTGTCAGGTATTTTCAGAGCAAGGCCATATCCTTTGCTGGCACGATGGCGACAGACTTGAAAAGGTGCTTGAAAGAGCCAAAACATTCAAACCTGTTCCATACCAATCAGGCAACGGCCAAATCGTACAAATCCTCCAAGACTTCATATCAGGTCTATAAAGTACGTGGGCGGTTCTCGCGAGGATGGGGGGCGGTTCTCGCGTGAAGCATGGGGACGGTTCTCATGCTTCATTTTCATGAGGCACGGGGACGGTTCTACCGCATCACTTTTATGTGACAGGAGTGAGGCACGGGGACGGTTCTCCTGCCTCACTTTTATGTGAAGCAGGAGAACCGTCCCTGTTTTTTTCGACAAAAGCCTGACTATTTTCCGGGAAATTTGAAATTTATTGGCGTTGTTTGTTGCTCTATTAAACTTTTGCTATGTATGTATCATTCTTACTATTTGTTATTTTTCATAATCGTTAGTGGGTTCTTAAATCACTGAACCGATATTGTGGGGAAAAGATTGATAGTGTTTTAAAAGATTATAATAAGAGGATTTCCCCGACACTTAAAGCTATAAAAAGTAGGTGTAGCGGCACGCGATATAAGTATGAGGGTGGTTCTTCTGCCTCATTTTCATGAGGCAGAAGAACCTTTAAAATTATTAGATTGTATAAGGATTCGCTTCCATTGTTTCTGCTTTCGCAACAGCCTTTTCTAATGTAAGATCATAGAAGGTGGCTGCATGGAAGAATCGTCCGCTTTTCTTATCACTTACAAAAGCTCCAACAACCACTCCTGGAATCGCGCTTTCGACCGAGTTCGGCGCTTGCTCTCCACCAAGGTCCGTACGACACCAGTTTGGATCTGTAATGTTAATCATCACATTTGTTCCTTCAAGTCTCGAAGCTAAGTCCTTAGTCCATTTATCAAGTGCTGCTTTGCTCGCCGCATACGCAGCTTGTTCCGGTTCATTTTTTATGCCGCTCGTTGTATTGATGACGCGGCCAAATCCACGTTCAATCATCTTAGGCATCAAACGATAGCAAATTGTTGTAATCGACGTAAAGTTGATGCGGAAGCTCAAATCGAAATCCTCAACCGGAGTTTTCCAGTAATCATTTCGATACGCAATTTGAACGGCTGCATTGTTAAAAATGATATCTACTTGTGTACTCTTTGCTTCGATTTCATCTAGCATGGCTACCACTTCATCATGATTAGCAAGCTCAGCTTGTACACTATATACCTCAACGCCTTGTGCTCTTACTTCTTCTTCTAGTGCTTTTGTATGCTCTAAGCTGCGACTGTGTAAAATTAAGTTACAGCCTTGCTTCGCCATAAATGAGGCAACCTGATACCCTACTCCTCTACTAGCACCAGTAATCAGTGCCCATCTTCCTTGTACCTTTTCCATTTGTAATCCACCTTTTTAAAACCAACGTGCAAATAGTAGCACGTTGGCTTTTTCCTTTATGCTAGGCTCTTTTTTGAAGATTGAACCACATTAGTGGGTTTACTCTTGAAAAGTTGCCTAAAAACGATAATAAATGTAACCCCTATCAACCTTTTTAAGCTAAAATGTCTTCAATCTGTTGAATAAGATCTGCTGTTAATTCAACGTCAAGTGCCTTCACATTTTCTTCGACTTGACTTGGTTTACTTGCCCCGATTAGGGTACTTGATACATTCGGTTGGCGTAGTGTCCAAGCTAACGCAAGCGCCGGCAACGTCGTATCGATTTCTTTTGCGATAGATTCTAATTTCTCAATTTTTGTAAAGGTATTATCATTAAGCATGCCTTTGATAAACATATTAATAGACTCGTTCGAAGCACGGCTATTTTCAGGAAGTTGACCACGCTTGTATTTTCCAGTTAATACACCTTGCGCTAAAGGAGAAAAGACAACTTGTCCAATGCCATGCTTTTCACTTGTCGGTATTACTTCTTTTTCAATGTAACGGTGTAGCATGTTATATTGTGGTTGGTTTACAACGATTCGATCTAGTAATCTTTGATCTGCAATGCGAACCGCTTCTTCAATTTGGACCGCAGACCACTCACTTACACCTGCATATAATACCTTTCCTTGACGAATTAAGTCATCGATTGCACGAAGTGTTTCTTCGACAGGTGTTTCAGGATCGTATCTGTGGCAGTAAAAAATATCAACGTAATCAAGATTCATTCTCTTTAAACTTGCATGTGCTTGTTCCATGATGTGTTTACGTGAAAGTCCGCGATCATTTGGACCCTCGCCCATTGGCCAGAATGCTTTTGTTGTAATCACATAGGATTCACGTGGATATTCTTTTAACGTACTTGCCATCACGCGCTCGCCTTCACCTTGCTCGTAAACGTTTGCTGAATCGAAAAAATTGATTCCTAACTCATATGCTTTATGTATCGTTTTTTCGGCAATATTATCCTCAACCGATTTACCGTATGTTAACCAGCTACCTAGACTAATCTCACTTACCTTTAAACCACTATTCCCTAATCGTCTGTATCGCATTGTTAGCCTCCTGTGTTATTTACTTTTGTTAACGTATTCATTTTATCCGATGAAACGGTATTATGAAAGTAGTGAAAAGATTGTAAGATAATCAACCCAAATATACCTACTATACTTTTTATAGCAAAGCACGGGAAAGCACGGGGACGGTTCTGTTGCTTCATCAAGATGAAGCGGCAGAACCGTCCCCGTGATCTAATTCTCAAGAATTTCTTTTATCTTCCTTAGGTCTTTTTCATTTGCTTTTCTCATCATCGTAGCCATAAACGGTGCAACTAATTTTGAAAATCCACTTGGGTTTCCCTTATTTCGTAATGTCATTTTTGTGAGGTTTACATTAAGATATTCCCATGTGTAAGTTGTCTCCATTGGGAATGGACCTTGTGCTGTTTTCATAACAAGTTTATGATTAGGCTCCCACTCAACAATTTCGTACACATACGCTAATTCACGGCCGAGAAACTTTGCTTTAAATGCAATTTTTGAACCAAGTGAGAGCGGCTTTGGTGTCTTCCATTCTGCTAAATCAATATTATCATACCATTTTGGTGCATTATCAGGATTTGTCACATATGCTGACACCACCTCCAATGGGCGTTCGATGTTTATTTCTGTCACAACATCTACCACTTATTTTCACCCCTTAAATGAAGCAGGAGAACCGTCCCCGTGCTCTAAAGCAGGAGCCCCCCCGTGCTTCTATTCTACATAGTTTTTTAGTAATGAACCGAGTAGGTGCTTCCAGCCTTCTGTATGGTCGTGCTCCCAATTTTCCCGAATAACTCCTGAAGCAGTATGCGAAAGTTGAAGCGTAGTCACTCCATCTTCTTCAGTCAAGCGATATGTGTAGGCACTGTTGATTGCTCCTTGCATTCCAAGGTGGCCATGCAGACGAATTTCTTCTGGTGCATTCACATAATACACATTTCCCCATACAGCTCCTTCGTTTTCGCGCCATGATTCAATAAATTGTCCTCCTGGAACAGGAGTTAATGTCAGCTTAGATTGTACCCCTTTTGGCGCTAAGCGAAACTCCCACCAATCAGAGACATTCTCTGTCAACGCTTTAAACACTCGCTCTCTTGGCGCATTAAGTTTGATTTCTTGTTCAATTGTGAATACTTGTCCTTGATTCTCCATTTCTTTTTTCCCTCCTGTTTGTTCAACAATCTTTCGCAAATTCAGTAGTGATGTCGCAGTTGCTTCCATATATTTTCCGACCCAACGGTTGTGCATTTCCTGTAAGGGTACTGCATTTAGAAAGTTTACTCTAAACCTTCCCTGACGTCGTACCACAACCAAGTTTCCTTCTTGTAACGTGGATAAATGCTTCATGATTGTATATCTTGTTACATCAGGAAAATATTCGTTTAGCTCACCCGTTGTTTTGGGATTTTCTTTTAGAAGGTCCAAGATTCTTCTGCGAATCGGATGTCCAAGGGCTTTAAACACCCCTGATAATTCGTCTTCCATATCGTTCTCCTCTCGTTCAAGTAAATAATATGTGACCAAAAGGTAACATCTAATATGTGACGTAATAGTAACATATTAAAATCTCTGTCGTCAACACATTCTGAAACAACCTTCTTTTACTCATACTATTCCTTAGAACGTCTCATTTAAATCTGTCTTTATTTAAAAAATAAAATAAAAAAGGTCTACATTATGTGTAAAGGGTTCCGGGTTGAGGTACTTTTCTTAAAATACGTGCAGAAATATGGTATATAAAAATGGAAAACTCGCCTCAGTAATTGGCGAGTTTCTTTAATTAGGGATACTTTTATATATAAAGTTATAATCCGTCCGTAAAGTCCTATAAGAGGATTGCAGAGATAAGCGAAAGTAAAATATGTGGAAATTTTCCCGTTAAATGCAGAATAAAGCTCAGTTTCGTCTTAGATAGGGGGAGTTTTTCCGCCTATACAAAGCAAAAATTACCTATTTTCACGTTTTCAAGTTAAATAAGTGGAATTTCTCCCTCTATTTATGCTAATTTCAGTGCCATTGGCTAATTAAAGGGAATTTTTCCCTCTAATTATCAGATCAAAGTGCCTAACCTGGTCCCCTCACCGATAAGAGCGAACTCTCACTGTACCAGATCCGGCAATCAGCAGCTTTTTATCGACCAGCTTATAAAGATCAATAATAAAGTTGGTCAAAACGTCGGTCGTCACTGCAAAAGACAGAAGGTTTGACCCTTTTTTTAATAGTACACACTTATTGACCATCATAATAATGAATGTCAATTGCTTTATCAAAATGAATATTTACTTTTCCTGAACATTCACAGCCTTTTTTACTGCCTTTACTTCATACAATGCACCTTCTGAGTGAATGATATATTCAGGCTTTGGTTGCCCTAGTTTTGCTTTATGTCCTGCAATATGCGCGTCGCTTTTCTCCCACTTTTTCCAAAACTCTTCAGATTCCCAACGGATTTGTACAACAACTTCTTCCTCGCCGCGTCTCACCTTTTTAACCATTACCGTCGAATCAATGAAACCTTCTTGCTCTTCAATTATTCCAGGCTTGCTAAAGCGGTTCACAACCTGATCTGCATTCCCTTCCGTTACTACGATTCTCCTCATTTGAACAAACATGGCCATCCCCCATTTCCAGTTTATAGTAGTTATTGTAAGTGATAATGATTTTCAATGTCAACTAAAACGTTGTATACTTCCTCCTAACAGTTTGAAAATTAACTTGTTTGAAATCCTCACTTAAGCCCTTATGTATATATTTACCTTCATAATGAAATTCTAAATGATGAAAAAATCTATGGAGGTAAAACATGGTCTCAAAACAAAACAATTCTATTAAAGATGTATCCAAAAACTTCCCAAACGATGGCCTATCTCCCTTGCAATATGTACAAAATGCTGTTGAAAATGTGGCCCAATCAACCAATGATGCAACCCAAGAATTAGTCAACAACATTATGAAAAAACGGAGAGAATAAAGCAGAGGGACGGTTCTCCTGCCTCAGATTGAGGCAGGAGAACCGTCCCCTTGCATTACTGTCCTAATTCTTCAATTTGGGTTTTCAGTTCTAAGACATCATCAATTAGCTGAAATAGTTGTGAGTTTTCTAGTTTTTCTACAGCAAGTTCACCATTTTCTACTGCTGAATCAACGATTTGTAAGATTTCTTCATTTTTTGCTACAAAACTATCATGTAATCCTTCTGCAAAGCTTGGTGGTTCAAGACTATTAAACTCCTCGATATCCTCTCTCAAGGTAGACAGACGGTCTTCAAGTTCTTGCTTTTTCTCTGGGTCACCTTGCGCATCTTTGACTAACTGTGGTACATCTTGAGCGAAAGTGCTGAGTGTTTCGGTGTATTCCAATGCCTTATCAACATATTCGAGTGAATTACTGGCATCTTCAAGCAATGAACAAGCACTTACGAACATGGTTGTTAATATAACAAAAACGGTTAGGATTTTCTTCATAATGTCCCCTTTCTTTAAACTCCCTGCTTATATACCATACTATATATACGGGTGAGCTCTTAAAAGGTTTCAAACTAATCATTTTTGGGCGGTTTTCCTTTTCGTTATCTAGCTTCACCGCCTAGGGGCTCAAGTCATGATCGGGTCCTTTGTGAAAAGTAAAATGCTCTCGCATGTCTAAAGTTTGTCGCCCCTAGGCAAGACGGTCCCGCTTTTCTAGTGAAAAAGCATTTCATAAAATGATACTAGCAATAATCCAAATGTGACATAACAGACAAAGATGAACGTTCGCATCTTCTCTCTTCTTTTATTAAAATTCCCCTTCTTTAAGCTATCACGGTAAATTTCCTGAACCCTTCGCTGCTTATAATCAAATCTCCAATACTGTCTTTTCATGAGGGATCGCCACCTTATGGTTCCTTTTTATAGAATTAGACGGTTCTTATTAAAAGAGGTTTCTCTCTTTTTAGAAAAAATTGTAAGTAATCTTCAAACTCTTTTAGCGACCACTACTAAAAGACTTTTTCTACCAAAAATATTCATAAAAAATAAAAAAGCCCTGTCCAAAGGGTGATCCACAACCTTCGGAATAGGGCTTCACTTAGCTGTCTGAATTGTATCCAAGTACATATGCACACAATTTCTTCCTCTTCTTTTCGAGGCATATAGAGCTTGGTCTGCTTCATTTGTAAGATTCCTTATAACTTCGCGATGGTTAGCTGTCAAGCGTTGACAATGTGTAACACCAAAACTTGAGGTTACGCTCACCTCTTCTCCATTTATCAAAATTGAACTCGTTTCGACCATAGTTCGGATTTTCTCAGCTATCTGATAAGCAGTCGTGACGCTAGTGTCCGGAAGACATATGATAAACTCCTCACCTCCAAAACGTCCGATGATGTCGTAATAACGTAAATTCCCTTTGGCCACATTGGCAACATGAGTTAGTATTGCATCACCCGCTTCATGCCCCCATGTATCGTTTACCTTTTTAAAAAAGTCAATATCAAACATGACCATCGCCATACTGCCACCCTCTACCGCAAGGGTTTCCAAGACTTCCTCTACCTTTTCATTAAAAAATGTCCTGTTATATAGCTGTGTAAGACTATCGAGGCTTGCCAGTTGTTTTAATTTTTCCTGTAAAATGACTCGTTCTGTTATATCTACAAACGTGATAATTTGTCCAATTTGCTTACCTGTTTTATTTTTCACAGAAGAAAAGCGGATGTGATAATAGACAACTTGATTATTTACCTCTAACTCGTAGTCACTTTCTTGTGAATTTAGAATGATTTCTAACAGTTTTTTATTTCCGCTAAGTGCCGTTGAAATCGATGTTCCAATCGCATCACTGCTTAAAATTGGAATGATTTTTCTCACCGCTTCGTTAAAATCCACAATTATCTTTTTCTGATTTAGTACGATAATTCCCTCGTTAAGGCTTCCAAAGATTGTATCCCTGGCGATCGGTGCAACATTGAACATTTGAAATGAGACAAGGGCGATTCCGTGAAGAATAAAGGACAGACTCATTGAAACAGGTCCGAGGTCAACCCCATGCGGATTTAACATATTTATATAAAAGTAGTTGGCAACTATTGGAATTAAAAGCCCAGCGACCATCGTAAAGATTTGCATTTTAAAATGAAAGGTTGAATTCTTTAGTTGAGCTAACAGCGTAATCACACTTAACATAATGCATACAAATAGAAAGGCAGAGTGTACGAAAAACCATGGTCCTCCCTCAAGCTGTAAAATTGGAAACGGTGCATCTTGGTTGATTGTAACCGACTTATAATATAAATGATGTGAGCTATTTGTTAAATGCATGAATATTGTGATAATTGGAAGTACAAAAAGTAGGTAAAACATCCAGGGCTTTATTTTTTGGCCCGCATAATCAATACACATCAATAAGATGCAAACAGGAATAAATGGAATGGCTAGATACTCTAGTCTCAACCAAAAAATCATATGCTCCAAATCTACACTTATTAATTCAAATGCGTAGGAAAAGGTGAAGAATGCTGATAGAGACGTGGTCAACATATAATACCTTGCACCTGGTGCGTCCTTCAACTTTACAAACGCATAGACACACAAAGCAGCACTTAACAGCCCTGCTAACACAACAAACACCAAATACATAACCAATTCCTCCGCCCCCTCCGAAGCATGGGGACGGTTCTCCTGCTTCATCCTGAAACATAACCGCACTCTCGCTTCACTCTATGATTTTTTATTATATAGTAGAGATATCTATCATGACTAGCTTAATTTACATGAAGCATGGGAACGGTTCCTGGAAAGCACAGGGACGGTTCTTGTGCCTCATCCTGGAAGCACGGGTGATGCACGGGGACGGTTCTCCTGCTTCACTTTTCGGTTATGCATGGGTGATGCATGGGGACAGATCTAAAGGGTTCCGTTTTGAGGTTCTTATCTAAAAAAATACGTGCGAAAATGACAGTCATATTGGCATCATTATTACCATAGTAATTGGCGAGTTTTCTTTAATTAGGGATACAAAATCCTTGGTTATATAAAATTGGGATACAGTTTACCACAACGATTCTAAACGAGGAGTTCTGCGATAGTAAAATAAGGGGAGATTTTTCCGTTAAAAGGCAGAATTGAGCTCGTTTTGGGGTAAATAGGGGGAGTTTGTCCGCCTATACAAAGCAAAATTACCTATTTTCACGTTTCCTCGACTCACATAAGCGGAATCTCTCCCTCTATTTATGCTATTTTCAGTGCCATCTGCTAATTAAAGGGAATTTTTCCCCTAATTATCAGCTCCAAAGTGCCTAACCTGATCTCCCACCTGATAAGAGCGGACTCTGTCGCAAAAGGGTATGATAATGTAAGATAATAAGATTTTCACGACCTAGGTTTCTCTGATTTCTCATTTTTCACGATCAGAAAGAGGCGACTTTTTTTGCAAAAGGAACTATTCATCATCTTGAATTTTATGTGTCAAACCAAACCTAGAAAAATCCATTGAATTTTGGGGTTGGTTGTTAGAAGAAGAACTTGGGTATTCCCCTTTTCAGAAGTAGAGTAACGGTCGAAGCTGGAGGTTAGATAATACCTACATCGTTTTTGCCAAGCAGCGGAAAAATTTTTAGATATCCCCTACCATCGACGAAGAGTTGGGTTAAATCATTTAGCTTTTTATGCTGAATCGCATGAGCACGTTGATGTAATTACAGCACAGGGACGGTTCTCGTGCATCACCTGTGATACAGAAGAACCGTCCCCGCGCCTCAAAAACTAGCGCATCATGAAGCAGAAGAACCGTCCCCCTGCTTCACTCTTGTGTTGATCGTGAGTTTTTTTGTTTTTTCGTTTACGTAGGCATAAATGATATCTTTCACATTTAGATTTTGGGTTGTTAGACGTTCAAGCAACCATTGTTTTGATTTTCCTAGCAATTTCAAATTTTTATCTTGTATTCTACCGTCAATGATGACTGATATCGGCAGGCCATCATCTTCGATTGAAATTTCTAGGTGTTGGACAGTAACTGGGGTGTTTTCAGGTTTTGGGATAATGCTTACTTCTCCAATCGGTTCAAGTATAGCATATTCAACATCAGCTATTTTCGGGTATCCTTTACTCCGTAAGATAGAGAGGAGTTGGGCAATAGATAATCGTGCTTTTTCCATATTGTCTTCCACAATCTGACCATCTTTTATTAAAATGGTAGGTTCTCCAAGGAAAAAGCGATTTCCCCATTGCCAAAGTGTAAGCTTGGAAAAAAGAATATGAAATACTACAAGTATTGCTAACGCATAAACCGTCGGTAAAAATTTGGTGCTGATTAGAGGCTCAGAGGCTACCGTTCCTACGATAATAATGGCGACTAAATCATATGGTGTCATTTGAATGATTGTTGATTTTCCCATTATTCTCATGATTGCAATCGTAATGAGATACAGTACAAATATCTTAAGAAGTAAAATCATAACGGTCACCTCTTATTTGTTATAAGACTATAATTCCCAATCCTTTTACATCTATCCAATGAAGCAAGGGGACGGTTCTTGTGCATCATCAAATGATGCACAAGAACCGTCCCCTTGCCTCACCTTTGCTTCAATCTTTCTCCTTTTTCAGCTTCTCTAGTAATACGATAAGCGTATCAATGTCTTCTTTTGATAATTCATCGATGCGGTCAAGCTCATTTTTTATAAAACCAACAGATGTATTCTCCTTTTTCCCTTCCCCAATAAAAAATGTTGCAACGGAACCAGTTACCATCCCTAATAACCCGATTCCAAAAAGCATTAAGATTAACGCGATGAACCTCCCAGCCCCTGTTACAGGTGAGATATCACCATATCCGACCGTCGTTGCTGTCACCACAGCCCACCAAAGTGCGTCTTCATATGTGGTGATGCCTGGCTCTATGATTTTTATCGGGATGGCTGCTATGAAGATTAAGAGGAAGGTAACGAGAATAACTTTATCTAAGTTATTAGTCTTAAGAATTTTAAAAACGGGCAGACGCTCAAGGATGGCTAGCAAACGCAGAATTCGAAACAACCTTGCAAATCTAGCAATTCGAAAAATACTGTCTAACGGAATTATTGCAATAATGTCAAATGGATGCTCCTTCAGATATCGTAGCTTATTTTCACTTTTGACGAACCGAGTCACAACATCAACTACAAATATCCCCCAAATCACCCGGTCCACAAGCATCCATGTCGAATTGACAACCCATATTCCCACAACCGATAATACTGCTAAAATACTCATAAAAATCTCATAATACAACTTTTTATTTTTCATATCCCCACTCCCAACGAAGCACAGGGACGGTTCTTCTGCTTCATTTAAAAAATGAAGCAAGAGAACCGTCCCCCTGCCTCCTGCGTCCTATTTAAATAACTTAAAAAAGTCAGAATAGGCATTGAGATGGTAGTCTGCTTCTGCACCCTTGTTCTGAAAAGAACATGTTTGAATACCGATCTTTTTTGCAGGAATTAAATCTAGTGCTCGATCACCAATTGCTAAATCTATCTTATGTTTCGTATGCAAGTACTCATATGCTGCTGTATGAGGTTTACGAGGATATCCGTCGTCAATGGTGACCATATCAGCAAAATAGTGATCCAGCCTATGAAACCCAAGAATATCCTCGACTCCTTTTCGATCTTTATGTGTCATGATGACATTTTTCTTCGCAAATCGTAACACTTCCTCAACCCCTGCAAAAGGTATCACATCAGCAGGCTTCATATCTGCTTTTAATAAATCAATTTCTTGAACTTGCTTTTCTGTTAATCCATAAAACTCAATCGTATGAGGATAAGAGATTTTTAGCTGATTATATATCTCTTCCTTGTCCACTTCATTTCCTAAAACCCGCTGTACGATAGCCGTATACGCGGGGTAAGTATTAATCAAGGTACCATCAAAATCCCACAAAATATTCATACAACTTCTCCCCTTATCGAAGCACGGGGACGGTTCTTGTGCATCATTTTCCTAGGAAAATGATGCATGAGAACCGTCCCTCTGCTTTAACTTTTGAAACTTACTATGCCCATTATTTTCACCAACATATTCAAAGCCATTGTCACTGTAGAATCTGTTTAGTTTTTCATTATGAGCAACACAATCTAGCTTAATGTACTTTTTAGTAAAGCTACTATTTTCTTGTATCCAACTCAATATGGCACTACCTAATCCCTGATTCTTATAGTCACGATTTACAGCTAGTCTATGTAAATAGTGAGAATCCGCCTCACTATCTTCTCCCCAAAGCTCCGTGTCCCATTCGCTTTGTTTGGCAGACAATGTGAATGTGGCAACCAATTCACCACCTCTTACCATTACATACGTATCCTTGCTTTCAATAGCGTTGATAATTTCCTCATCATCGCCGCCCTCTAGTAAAAACTGCCACTGAGCAATTTCGTTCTCTTTCATCCATCGTGCAATCTCTTTTAGCAACTTCATGATCGAATCGGCGTCCTCCCTGGTTGCCGTTTTAATCTGAAAACTATTACGATTTCTAAATTCCATTAACTTTCTCCTTACCTTGAAATGACTTACCATCGCCATTAGAAACGCGCAAGGGCGCACGTTCAGCAGAAACATTCATAAGAAAAGTAGACTAGAAGGCCACACTTTTTGACAGACTTCTAAAAGTATTGTCTAATAATCGGGCTACATTCGCCTACAAGCAAGTTAGAAACTAAGCAGAGTTAAGATTTTGCACCTTTTAAAAAGAATTCTTTCCACAAAATCAACTCAAGCTATTTATATCTGTTCAAGATCCTTCTCTACTAATTGCTTATTATCTTCAATCACTATTTTTTCTACATAGATATATGCTTGTGCAACAGCATTTTCACATTCGCGGTGCTGACCAATAACCTTATATGCCCTTGCTTCGGCTTCGTATGCGTATGCGATAAAAAAGGGAGGTAGATCTGCTTCTAAACTAACAGAAATACAACGTTTTGCATAATGAAGGGCCTCTTCCCCCCGTCCTACTACAGCGTACACTCTTGAAAGCTGCCAATATCCTATGGACACGTTTTGCGGTGTATGATCTTCCACTTGCGTCCAATGCCAAAAGGAACTATGACATAAATGAACCATTTGTTCATTTTCTTCGCTACTTCTCTCTTCCTTTTCCAGCAGGTCCCACACCTTATTAAAGCACGACGCCGCTAATTCCTTATGAGATAAACCATCCATTTTTCCATCCTCCTAAAGCACGGGGACGGTTCTTGTGCCTCACTTTCTAAAGCTTGGTCACTACAAGAACCGTCCTTTTGTTCACTTATTCATGACCGGAATCCAAACTTCACAGCGATAGTTTTCCGAATCTATGTCTCCCTCTAAGTAGACCTCCATCTCTGGTGCATCGGCATGTTCGTAGCCTGATTGTGGAAACCATTCAGAATAGATTCGCTCCCATACATTTTGAATGGCATGCGGCATCGGTCCCACAGATTCAAATACAGCCCATGACGCAGCAGGGATTTCTCTAACTTCCCAATCACTCGGAACGTCATCACCTGTTTTTTCAGCAGCAATGAAATATGTAAACTCCTGATTTACTGGATCAAATTGCATACAAACACCTAAAAGTCCTAACGGTCCACAATTCTTAGCTAGTTCATCCGAGAAGCCATTACGATTCGATTCATCCCAAAAGGCTGGAATCGCACGCTGATTTTCCCCATTAACCGTACTAACCTGAATTCCCTTTCCAACAATCTCAAATGCATCCTTCTCTACTAACCTATAATCCATTTCCCTCACTCCTTTATAGTGATGCACGGGGACGGTTCTTGTGCTTCATTCTAAATGAAGCATGAGAACCGTCCCTATGCTTCACCTTATCCAGTTTCAGATAAAAAAAGCTGAAGCACGAGAACCGTCCCTCTGCTTCAGGCAATTTGTGTGGCTTCTTTGCTTTTTTCGATGACTACCTTTTGAATTCTTCGGTTTTGAACTTCTTCGATTACGATATTTATAGCTTCATAGTTCATTGATTCGCCTTTGTTTGGAAGGTACCCAAATGTGTCAGACACCCATCCGCTAACTGTGTTTGAAGTCGATTCAGACAAGTCTAGTTTAAAGAGCTCAGAGAATTCTTCAATGGAGACTTTTCCATCTAGTCTAAATTTCCCATCTTCTAGTGGTTCAATTAAGACCTCGTTTTCATCATGTTCATCCCAGATATCGCCGACAATTTCCTCAATAATGTCCTCCATCGAGACGATTCCCGCTGTGCCTCCATATTCATCGAGAACAATTGACAAGTGAACCTTTTTCTTCTGTAATTCTTTTAACAGCTTTGATATTTTCACAGACGCAATGACAAAGTGTGGTTTTAGTAAAATATCATGAATGTTAAAATGTTCCACGTCCACGTAACTTTCAAAGAAATCACGGTGGGAAATAATCCCGATAATATTATCGATGCTACCTTCATACACGGGTAGTCGCGAATATTTCTCTTGAATAAACACATGCTTGATCTCATCAACCGACATATCCACGGAAATAGCGATAACATCTGGTCTTGGTGTTAAAATATCTTTGACTAAAATGTCATCAAAGCCAATCGCATTATGCAGTAGTTCCTTTTCCGTAGAGAGAAATGTCCCTTCCTCTTCTCCAATTTCCACCAGTGCAATGACATCATCCTCTGTCACCGTTGGGCCTTGTTCTTTTGACCCAATAATCTTATTGATTAGGACTTTTAGCTGGACGAAAAGCCAGGTAATTGGGAAAAAGAGTTTCATGATTACTGTTAAGGAAGTCGATGCTTGTAACAGGTACTTTTCTGCCCATTGCTTCGCTAAAGACTTTGGTAAAATTTCTCCAAAGATTAAGACTAATATTGTGATTACAATCGTAGTGACTAAAACCGTACTTCCTTGACTTCCAAATAGGTCAGTTGCAATCTTTGTTGCGATTGTAGCCATTGCTATGTTTACAATATTATTCCCTATTAAAATAGTAGATAGCGTTTGGTCAAAATTTTCCGACATCTTAAGCGAACGTATAGCCTTTTTATCCTCATTTTCGGCCCTAGTCCGTAATCGTACCTTACTTGCACTCGTCAATGCCGTTTCAGATGCAGAAAAATAACCTGATAACATCAATAACATCCCTAACAAGATAATCGAGTCATAGGGTATACTATCCAAAATTCCATCACTCTCCTAAATATAGATATTTTAACTATACATTAGTTTAGGCTTGTCTGACAATACTTACGTTGGTTTATAATATGTAACCTTCTGATACAGTTGGTTCTGGAATTTTGGCAGCATTCAAGCCCTATTACTTTTATATGCTCCAAATTTATACAGTTATACTTCAAACCTTACTTGAGTTCTAACATTTTATCTTAAAATGTACATTACCGTTCAATCCTCATCTCTGTACGAGGCACGGGGACGGTTCTTTTGCTTCAGTTAGCTGAAGCAGAAGAACCGTCCCCGTGCTTCCCTTAATAGTTTCTTTTCAATGAAAGAAAGTACGCAACAACCTGGGCAAACGGTAGTAATAACAAGACAATAATCGGATAATAAGGCATCATATCTGAGATAAATGGATAAAAAAGTAGTAAAGCTGCTAATACCGGAAATACATACCACATTGTGACATATGAAGCACGGCACGCTTTTGCTGTCAGCTCTTTTTCACGTTCGTCACTTTCCTCGAATTCAGGTGGTAAAAAGAATGCCCTTTTCCAGGAATTGTACTTTTGTTTATTTTTGATAACTAAAATAACGGTTAAGATCCCTCCTATTACAATCATAGCGAAAAGTGGAACTGCATTTACCTCAATTGTCCAGGGTGGTTCTGGATTTTTGATCACTTGTGCAAAATCCATATGTGCATAATAAAACGCTATCATTGCCCACCCAAATAAAATGAGGATGACGACAGTAAAAATAAACTTTTGAACCATTACTTTTCCTCCTCCATAAAAAAGATTTCTTCAATTGGCAATTGGAATGTACGCGCAATTTTCATAGCGAGCAACAAGGAAGGAATATAGCTCCCTTTTTCTAAGGCAACAATCGTCTGCCTTGTCACTTCTACAGCCTCTGCTAGGTCACTTTGCGTGAACTTATGCCTAGCTCTTAATTCTTTTACACGGTTTGTTAGTATCATGAAACCCACCTTCCACTGTACGAGCCACCTGTTAACTCTACTCTACTTTTTGTAAAGTTAACTTTACATAACCATATTGTATACCCAACTTTACATTTTGTAAAGTCCATTTTACATGATGCACAGGGACGGTTCTTCTGCCTCACTCTCACCAAAGATCATCAAAGTTTGTCCAGTTGCACTTTTAAACTCTACCATACTAGTTATTTCAATTTTTTTCATAAAAAAAAAGGAATTCCCGTCTTTATTATCGAAATAGTTTTTAATCCTAAAATTAATAAATAAATATTTTATTAAAAGGGGTAAAAAGTAAGTAATTTTTCATATATAAAATGTAAATATATGTTAAAACCATACATATTCCAACCATGTTAAGTGAGGTGGCCTAGTTCATGAAACAAACTACTACTGAGCAAACACTATTAATTGAAATTGAAAAGGTAAGAGAGGAATTACTTAACGTAGGGTTACATAAAGGGCCGTTAGATCCGATCACAATAAAAATTAGTCAGCAACTTGATTTATTGATAGTATCTTATCAACAATATAGACTAGAGAATTCCTTTGCATAAAGGTTTTTTTACACAACCTTAACATTTTCAACAAGTTCCCTTAACAGAAAATTGCTAAGATGGTAGCAAGATACCTTTTGGGGGGATGAGATGATAGCTGGATTTTTAAAAGGATGGCACTCTTTTTGGTATTTTAATTACAATTTTCTTTTAAAACAAGAATTTTCACCGAAGTACTCAGGATTATTGCTTGAAAAGTCCACATATCATTGCCGTAAACTTATACAGCTACTGTAGCTGTATTTTTTTGTTTTATTGAAGTTTTCACTGAAGCATGGGGACGGTTCTCCTGTCTCACTTATGAAAGGCGGTTTCATTTTTTATATTGGACAAAGTCCCCAACTCCACTATCAAATTACGTTATAGTTTACAATAGAACTTTAGTGAAACCTTTTGAGCTACGGTTCGTATGTAACATAAGGGAGATATTCATAGCCTAGTAGGGCTTTGATCATTAGGGGGAAATAGAATGGAATGGCTGACATTTTTTATGGCTGCATCTGCTACTTCACTTATATTTTTTGAAATGGAAAAAAATAAAAAACTTGAACAAAGAATTGAAGAGTTAGAGAAGAAAATTCAATCGTAAAACCAAAATTGGGTTGTCTATAGAAATAATTCGTAAACAAGCACGTCAACACTCAACAAAAGTCAACGCTTAGATTATTCAAAAGCGTTGACTTTTTAAATTTTTTTCGCTTAGAGCAAGCAGTTTTCCTCTTGATGTAGAACTACTTATTAAAAGGTATCAACAACATCTCTTCTACTGATTTGTGAAGCACCAGAACCGTCCCCCTGCCTCTACCTTATTATTCTTCATAAATTTCCACATCATTTTCTTCTGCTACAACTTCTACTAACGCATTATATTCGTCCATCACTTGACTGGCGTGCGCCAATTTTTCATTCACTTGGTCCACCTTTACTTCATCTTGTTCTTCTATTGCAATTACTAACAAATCAAACGCTTCCCGATAAAGTCCTACCGCGCGTAAATAAGTATCGTGTGCCTGTTGTACCTCTTCTGTTTCAGGCTCAATACTCTCTAATTGTGAGGCAAACTCTGAGTAAATTGGAATGATTTCCACTGTTAACGCGTCGTACAGCACAAAATCATCCGTATAGTTAGCTCCTGTTACACTTTCGTACTTTTCAATAGCCTCTGCTTCTAATTCATACAACTCAGCAAGATCTTCATTTAAATACGTCAATAAATCATCTTGGACTGGATTGGAACATCCAACAAGTAAAATAAATACCATGAGGAGAATTAATCCTACTTTCTTCATTGAGCACCCCCTGATAAAGAATATGATGTGATAAGTAGAATATGTAAGTCCTACTTTGAGGGAAAAAATAAAATATAGTCAAGTTATTACTATTGCTAAAGGAAGAAAGTTATATTTTCTCACACTTCACCTTTGAACGAACCACAAAAACTAACCCCCTTGCTTGCCACACACACTTCACCTCAAATCTGAAGCACAAGAACCGTCCCCGCGCTTTGCCACACACTTCACCTCAAATCTGAAGCACAAGAACCGTCCCCGCGCTTCGCCACACACACTTCACCTCAAATCTGATGCACAAGAACCGTCCCCGCGCTTCGCCACACACACTTCACCTCAAATCTGAAGCACAAGAACCGTCCCCTTGCTTCGCCACACACTTCACCTCAAATCTGAAGCACAAGAACCGTCCCCGTGCTTCGCCTTGCTTGGGTGGAATTTTTTCTTGTATACTTAGGGTTAGGTTTTTTTACAAATAATGGAGGTTTACTGTGGACATAATTAAACGCTCTTTGCATGAGTATCGTTTGTTACCTTCATATTTATCAGTCATGATTCGTTTTCGGTACGCTATTTTTGCTATCGCTATACTTGGGACAGTGCTAGACGCTCATACAGATAGAAGCTTTTTTGTTTTCTATAGCTTGATCATGGTTGCTGTTGGCCTTGTTTATCGAGGGCTATGGGTTGGTATCATTTCAAGCTGCGGTGTTACGATTTCACGGTATTTATACTCACCCACCGGGCTTATAAATGACATAGAGTTTTTTATCGCTCAATGGTTTAGCTATTTTGCAATATGGCTAGCTGTTTCTTTATTGGTAAAAAAGACAATTGAGCAAAAAGACAATCTTATCAAATTGACTACAATTTTAGCAAATACGCTAGACGCGCGCGATAAATATACAGCGTATCATTCCGATAATGTCGCTAGGTATGCTGGAATGATTGCACTTGAGATGAAGCTTCCGAAAAAGAAATGCGAACATATTCAGCTCGCCGGAAAGCTTCATGATATTGGAAAAATAGGGATTCCGGAGCATATCTTATCAAAGCCTGGAAAATTAACGGATGACGAATTCGAACTGATCAAAAAGCATCCCGCCTATGGCTACAATATGGTAAAACATATTATCAGTTTTCAATCCACTGGTGTCTTAGACGCAATCCTTCTTCATCATGAACGTGAAAATGGAACAGGTTATCCTAGAGGATTAAAGGGTGAAGAAATTCCTTTGGTTGCAAAAATTATCGCTGTCGCTGATTCCTTTGACGCCATGACTTCAACCAGAACCTATCAAAAGGACCAAGGCCTATCTTACGCGATTGAAGAACTAACACGAAACAAAGGTACATTATACGATGTCACTGTAACAGAAGTATTTTTATCAATCCTTCACCGTGAAGGAGAAGGAATTTTTCAAAGACCCATATAGAGAGGAGTATACATAATGAAACTTAACAAAATCCATCATGTCGCCATCATTTGCTCAGATTACCAAAAATCGAAACAGTTTTATGTTGATATCCTAGGTTTGAAGGTAGTTGAAGAAACTTATCGACATGATCGTGACTCATATAAACTTGATTTAGCAATAGCTGATGATTATCAAATTGAGCTTTTTTCCTTTAAAAATCCTCCTGAACGTCCATCCTATCCAGAAGCACGTGGGTTACGCCACTTAGCCTTTGAAGTGGATGATATTCATGCATCGGTTCAGGAACTAGTTGCAAAAGGCATAGCTGTCGAAGACATTCGCATCGACCCTGTCACGAACAAGCAATTTACCTTCTTTGCTGACCCAGATGGTTTACCTCTTGAGATTTATGAAAAGTAAGATAAACCATTTCACTTTCATTACCGTTGTTTATAAATAGGAAAAAAACGATGTATCACAGTAACGGGTTCCGTACCTATCACAAACATTAAAAGTGGAACTTAAAATGGATGCTCATTTGCATATGAAATTGACACTCATTTTTTGATGTAAAGCCTTTGCGGGGAAATTATATGGAAATTTTTATGGGAACATGCACCCCATATTGTAGGGGTAAAAAAAGCCAATTTCAATTTAACATGCAAATTGTTTTACAAATAATGCGTTAAAGTGGATTTATGATGGTAAACTAAAAAATGGACAGTTTTCATCAGCTTGGTGGCTTCCTGCAGATCACCTAAATGAGGCTCACATCGCTTTTTTCCAAACATAAGTAGTCTAATCCTTAAGTGAGTAACCAGTGATATTTAAAATAAGAGAAGATTTTCCCGTTAAGATGCAGAATAGATCACGTTCCGGGGGAGATAGAGGGAGATTTTCCACTTATACAATGCAAAACTGCTTATTTTTTCGCCTTTTTTGGTCAATAGGAGTAATTTCTCCCTCTATTTACGCTCTATGCCAGTGCTAATTTCTATTAAGGGAAATTTCTCCCCTTATATACCAACCCAAACTTAGTTTTGACTGCCCCCCAACCGAAAAGAGCGCCTTACCAGACCGCGATGAGGGAATCAGCATTTTTTATCGATTGACTTAAAAAAGGCCCAGTTCACTGAACTTGAGCCTTTTTATTATTAAATTGGGGGTACATTTTCGCTTGCATGTTTAGTTTTGCGACAGGAAACCTGTTGGTATCAAAGCGTTCTTTTACTATCTTTCCAATATTATTAAGCTGCCAATGCTGCTTTCTTTTTCTCACGCTTCATAAATTTTTTGATATATGGTAATACGTAATAATCTGCTCCAAATCTTCCTGCGTTCGCTCCAGCTACTAAAATAATTACTCCAAGAAGCACCATCCAAGGGTTTGTGCTTACAGTACCAGCAAACATGAACATGAAGTTCATCATTAACCCAAAGAACATTGCGGCTGTTGTTAAGCATCCAAGAAGTAAACCAACTCCTACTAAGAATTCGCCCCAAGGAACGAGTATGTTAAACAATTCAACATTAGGTAATGCGAATGTTTCAATAAACGCTGTATAGGTTGGGTACACTGCTGCACCTGTTGCTTTATCAGCGACTGGGTTTGCGATTGCGTTATTTAAAAATCCACTAGCATCAAATCCGCCACCAGTAATTTTGCCCCATCCACCTGTCATCCAGTGCCATCCTAAGTAAATTCGTAATACTGCTAATAATCCTGCTACAACTTTGTTTTCTCTAATAAATTTGTTCATCATAATTGATCCTCTCCTTATTTGAACTACTTTTTTTCTCTCTCTCTATGGTTTAATCATAAACTATTGTGAAGTAATTCACAATATATTTGTGATTCATTTCACATTTTGTTCAAAAAGATGTGAACTTTTTATTACTACATAAGTGATACTAGAGGAATCCTATAAAAAAACCCTACTGCTGCAGCAATAGGATTTTTGATTTATATCAGTTATGCGGCAAGGTCGTTCTTTTTCCCTCTTTTTAACATCTTACGGAAAAACGGTAATACATAATAGTCTGCGCCAAATTTGCCTGCGTTTGCTCCAGCTACAAGTACAAGTGCTCCCAGTAATACCATCCATGGGTTGGTGCTGATTGTTCCAGCGAACAAGAACATAAAGTTCATTAGCAATCCGAAGAATGCCGCTGCCGTAGTCAAACATCCAATGAGTAATCCTACTCCTACCAAAAATTCACCCCATGGAATTAAGAAGTTGATGAGTTCTACGTTTGGTAGTGCAAAGGTTTCAAGGAAAGCTGTATAGGTTGGGTAAAGTACTGCTCCCGTTGCTTTATCCACAACCGGGTTAGCAACTGCGTTTCCTAGATATCCTCCTGCATCAAAGCCATCGATGATTTTGTGCCAGCCAGCTGTCATCCAGCTCCATCCTAGATAAATCCTTATAATGGCTAAAATCCCTGCCGCAAAACGGTTGTCTCGAAAAAAATGATTGATCATTTTGATCCTCTCCTATTTTCTTTACATTGTTTTCTCTCTATGTCTATATCATACTAAAATGTAAAAATTTTACAATAAACTTGTGACACGATTCACATTTTATCCATAATGTTGTGAACTTTTTATTACAGCCACATTGTTTATGGTACTTACTTAAAATGAAATATAAAAAAAAATCCTATTGCCATTTTCGCGGCAATAGGATTTTCGTGAGTTTCTTAGAACCAAGAAGCTCCAACGATAATTAATAAAATGAACAACACAACGATCAATACAAATGTGTTTCCGCCTCCATAAGAAGGACCTCCATAACCATATCCACCATATCCGCAATGCATATTAACTTCACCTCCGTGGCTATTGTCTTTAACAAGATATGTAGGTCGTTCCCACTTCGTCTAGACGAATGCCCTGTTGGATTAGCCCATATTTTCATTTTCTTAAAAAAATGCGATTTGCCAAAGTAATTACACATCAGATTACCGATAAAATTCCACAAAAAATAGACAGATACTCATGTACCTGTCCTCACATTGTAACGATTTCCTATTTGTTTTTTACAATCTCATGTCGCTTCTTTAAATCAAAACGGTATTTTTCACCCTTCTCGATTTGTGTTACCTGTGAATCATGAACTGTAATTTGAAGCGTACCATATTCCATAGTTTCTAACATACTAATGATTTTATCAATTACTTCTTGATCAATTTTATTTTTTGAAGACAATTAAATTTTCCCCTTTCAAAAGACTAATCCGATTTAACAACAAATCTTCAAGCGTAGTTCGTTCAAGAACATAGGAAATTGTATCTCTCACTAATGACCAAAGTGGCTTTAATTGACAGCCTTGTTCTAATACACAAGGTTCATATTTCGTGATGGAGGCACACCCCATTGGTGACAAGGGACCTTCTAAATTCCGAATGACTTCCCCTATATTTATCTCACAAGCATGTTTATGAAGGAAGTATCCACCATTTGCGCCCCTCTTGCTTTTCACATAATCTAATTTTTTTAATTGCAATAAAATTTGTTCAAGGTAGCTAATGGTGACAAGCGTTTTTTCCGAAATTTCTTGGATTGTCATAACGTTTCCCTGATGTTGTCCCAGTAATAATAAGGCTCTTAATGCATATTCTCCCTTACTCGAAACCTTCATTTCCTACCTCCTATAAAAGTGCAGTCAACTCTCCTCGTGGACTTTACCATCATCTTTTAATGTCGAGTAAACTAGTCGACATTTAGACATTTCTTTAGTACGCAACTTAAAACCAACTAATATTATAGGATATATTTATTTTATCTATCATATTATCCATAAGCTGTTTAGGTAACTAATGAATTAGTAATATTCAGAAAATAATCCTCAATCTCACTTATTCATTAACTGAGTTAAACTGTGCTTTACTTATATTTTTATAAAGGCCAATTTTATAAATTGTATACAAGATTGAAGCAATCCAGATGATTGCAATTCCCGTATACACATAAGGATATACAGATGGTTGGTCAATCCACGTCGTAACTAGTGTTCTAGCGTTCGTTAAGATAATGAAGCCTCCTACAAATACTCCCATTAACTGAGCATGGATTTTCTGCACTAGCCAAGCTGCAATTGGAGCAGCAATGATACCACCAATCATCAACGCGACAACCCAAAACCAGTTAACTTGTTCCCACCCTAAAGAAATCATAAACCCTATTGTCGCTGAAACAGCAATCGCGAATTCACTTGTATCGACGGTACCAACAACTTTACGAGGACTGATTCCTTTTTTCGATAAAAGTACAGGCGTTGCAATTGGCCCCAGCCTCCACCACCCGTTGCATCAGCAAATCCTGCGATCAACCCTAATGAAATAGACTGCTTTCGGCTTATTGCTATATTTTTCGTCTCTGTTGATTGTTGATATTTAAATAAAAACCTAATCAAAACATATACACCCAAACTAAGAAGAAACAGAGAAATATAAGGCTTTGCCAAATCACCTGGTAAATTACTTAAAAATGTTGCTCCTAAAAATGCACCTATGGAACCGGGAATCACCAATCGATACACCGTTTGTTTATCGACATTTCCAAACTTAATATGTGATGCACCGGAAGCAGCAGTCGTTACAACTTCTGATAAATGTACAGAAGCAGAAGCGACGGCTGGAGCAATTCCAAAGGCCAATAGAAGCGAGGAAGATGTCACACCGTATGCCATACCTAATGCACCATCAATTAATTGTGCCAGCAAACCAATAAAAGCAAAAATGAGCAACTTTTTCATAATAAACACCTCTTCATTTTTTTTTAGGCATAAAAGCATTAAATAGATATAATCAAAACCACCCGTGAAAACGGGTGGTTTGCTCTACGGCTGAAAGCCTCTGTTACTGGCCAGCCCTTCAAAGGGCTCTGAAAAGTTCGCCAACCGCACTACTCTCCCGGCAACCCTAAA
>Ga0182742_1001571_pt1 | contig 28420 bp, 24 predicted proteins | sample eDN5th37CBELigMG_FD_128880 | JGI IMG/M metagenome (GOLD analysis project Ga0182742, IMG submission 128880) | Enriched Miracle-Growth compost microbial communities from Emeryville, California, USA - eDNA 5th pass 37_C BE-Lig MG (version 2)... ...
ATGCAAAGCTGCGGGGCGACTTCTGTGAGCTGCTCGATGAAAACAGCCAGCCGTTGCCGCTGAGCGGATGTTTCGCACCCGATCCTCACGGCGGCCCCGACGTGTTGCGTGGTGCAAGCGATGGGACGGAGCTGCCGATAGTGCCCGACTACAAAGCCAATCTCACCGGTCGCTATCGTTTCGCGCTGGGTTCGCTCGACGCCTTCGCTCAGGCCGCCTTCGTCTACCAATCCGAGAGCCGTGCGGCGCTCACGACGTTCGACGAAGGAATCATCGGCAAGAATCGGGCGTACGGCCTCGCCGATTTCTCGGTCGGCTTCGGCAAGGATTCGTGGACGGCTCAGCTGTTCGTCAACAACGCCTTCGACAAGCGAGCCGACATCACACGCTTTGCGCAGTGTCGCGAGGAGATGTGCACGAAGCCCTACATCGTCACCAATCGGCCACGCACGATCGGTGTGAAGTTCGGGCAGAAGTTCTAGCGAGCCAGGGGCGGGAGCCGGATGCTCCCGCCCCGATCGGTTACTTCGCCGGCTCGATCAGCGCCTGGAACGTCAGCTGGCGCGACAGGTCTTCGATGTTCGGTGCGCTTGCCGGTCCGCCACGGCGCTGGATGATGCCGAGGAACACCACGTCGTTGGTCGGATCGATCCAGAACCAGGTCCCGGCAAGGCCATCCCAAAGGTACGTGCCTTTGCCGGTCGGGCTGCCGATCGCCAACGGCTCCTCGTAGATCGCCACGTCGAACCCGAAGCCCAAGCCCGGCTGCATGCGATAGTTGCCGATGCCGAACTTGCCGTTCTGGTTCTTCACCATGTCGGGCACGTGATTCGCCGTCATCAGTGCGACCGTGCTCGGTGCGAGCAGGCGCGCGCCATCGAGATGGCCGTGGTTGCCGAGCATCTGAGCGAAGCGCAGGTAGTCGGCAGCGGTTGAATAGAGACCGCCGCCGCCGGAGGGCAGACCGGGCGGCTCGTTCACGCCTTTGTCGTGAGGCACCGCGCTGAGGCCATCGCCGCTCCACTGATAAACGGTGGCGAGACGCGACATCTTGCTTCTGTCCACGTAGAACGCGGTGTCTTTCATGCCGAGCGGTTCGAAAATCCGCTCGCGCAGGAATTCCGGGAACGCTTTGCCGGAGAGCTTCTCGACCAGATAGCCCTGGATGTCGACGCCGACGCTGTACACCCATGCTTCACCCGGCTGATACAGCAGCGGCAGCTTGGCCATGCGATCGATGAATTCTTGCAGCGACTTCGCGGCGAGCGGCGCGGACTGCTGATACAGCTTGTCCACAGGCGTAGCGCCGAACAATCCATAAGTGAAGCCCGCCGTGTGTGACATCAGCTCGCCCATGGTGGGCGCGTGCGCGGGCGCGACGAACTTCGGCTGTCCGTCGGGACCGTCGCCTGCGTACACCTTCAGATCCTTGAACTCGGGGATGTGGCGCGAGATCGGATCGGAAGGTTTCCACTTGCCTTCTTCGTACAGCATCATCATCGCGACGCCGGTGATCGGCTTGGTCATCGAGTAGATGCGCACGATGGAGTCCATTTGCATGGGCTTGCCGCCGGCGATATCGGAGTGGCCGTACGTCATTTGCTGAACGACCTGACCGCGACGTGCGACCACGGTTGCGATGCCTGCCAGTTGTTTGCTGTCGACGACAGCTTTCATGCCGGCGTCCAGGCGCTGCAGGCGCTCCGAAGAAAAACCGAGGCTCTCGGGCCTGGCCTCGGGCAAGGAAAGATTGCGGGCGTCGGCCGCCACCGTGACGAGCATCGCCAGCGCCAGCAGGCCCCCTGCGCGCAGGCGAGATGGTTGTATCCGCACTGTGAAATTCCCCCGCGATCCGTCGTGTTCGAACAGCAAAAAGCGACTCGAGTTACTTGTTGTAACGCTGCGATCAGTGTAGCCGCAGGCACGGTTGGCGGACCCGGTTCAGGCTCGCCATGACAGAACTTTGCTTAGACCAGTCCCGCGGGAATCACAAGCCTTGTCGCGACCGGCCTCGTTCTTCATAGTGCGCGCCTTCGTTTTCGCACCGTGGATCGTACCGAAGATGCCCCTGCCGCCGATTGAATCCCGCATTGCCGCCGAATTGTCGGCCAAACCCGAGCAGGTCAAAGCCGCTGTGGCGCTGCTGGATGAAGGCGCAACGGTGCCGTTCATCGCGCGCTATCGCAAAGAGGCGACAGGGGGGCTGGATGACACGCAGCTGCGTACTTTGGAGGAGCGGCTGTCCTATCTGCGCGAGCTGGAAGAGCGCCGCGCCGCCATCATCGCCAGCATCGATGAACAGAAAAAGCTGACACCGGAGCTGCGCGCCAGCATCGAGGCCGCCGACACCAAGCAGCGCCTCGAAGATCTGTACTTGCCGTACAAGCCCAAGCGTCGCACGAAGGCGCAGATCGCGCGTGAGGCCGGGCTGGACGAGCTGGCGGCGGCGCTGCTCGCCGATCATTCGCTGTCGCCGGAGGCCGAGGCTGCGAAGTATTTGAAGCCGGCGTTCAAGACGGCGGCAGGCGACGACAACCCCGGCGTGGCGGACGTGAAGGCGGCGCTCGAAGGCGCGCGCACCATTTTGATCGAGCAGTTCGCCGAAGACGCCGAGTTGCTGACCAACCTCCGCACCCATCTGCAAGACAACGGCATCGTGGTGTCAGCCGTTGCGGAAGGCAAGGAAGAGCCAGCGGCCAAGTTCCGCGATTACTTCGCATACAGCGAAACTCTCAAGACCGTGCCTTCGCATCGCGCGCTGGCGTTGTTCCGCGGCCGCAAGGAAGAGCTGCTGAAGGTTTCGCTCAAGCTGCCCGAAGACATGCAGCCGCCCCCGGCAGCCGGGCAGGCCCCGTTCAACGCTTGCGAGCTCAAGATCGCTGCGCGCTTCAACATTGCCGATCGCAAGCAGGCCGCCGATGCGTGGCTGCTGCAGACGGTTCGCTGGACGTGGCAGGTCAAGCTCGCATGGCAGCTGGAAGCCGAACTGCTGACGGCGTTGCGTGAGCGTTCGGAAGAAGAGGCGATCCGCGTCTTCGCGCATAACCTGCACGATCTGTTGCTCGCTGCTCCGGCCGGCCCCCGGGCAACCATGGGCCTCGATCCGGGCCTGCGTACGGGCGTGAAGGTCGCCATCGTCGATCACACCGGCAAATTGCTGGAGACCGCGACCGTGTACCCGCACGTGCCGCGTAACGAATGGGATCGCACGATCGCCCACCTGGCCTTGCTGGCCAAGAAGCACAACGTCGATCTGATCAGCATCGGCAACGGCACCGCTTCGCGCGAGACCGACAAGCTTGCCGGCGAGCTGATCAAGCTGCATCCGGATCTGAAGCTGACGAAGATCGTCGTGTCGGAAGCGGGCGCTTCGGTGTACTCGGCTTCGGCCCTGGCCGCAAAGGAATTTCCGGATCTCGATGTGAGCTTGCGTGGCGCGGTGTCCATTGCGCGGCGTCTGCAGGATCCGCTGGCCGAACTGGTGAAGATCGATCCGAAGTCGATCGGCGTGGGTCAGTATCAGCACGACGTGAGTCAGACCAAACTCGCCAAGAGCCTCGATGCCGTCGTCGAGGACTGCGTGAACGCAGTCGGCGTCGATGTGAACACGGCGTCGGCCGCGCTGCTGGCTCGCATCTCCGGTCTGTCGTCGACGCTCGCCGAGAACATCGTGCGTTATCGCGACGAGCACGGCGCCTTCGCGAATCGCGCCGGCCTGAAGAAAGTGCCGCGCCTCGGTGATAAGACGTACGAACAGGCGGCCGGCTTCTTGCGCGTGATGAATGGCGACAATCCGCTCGATCGCTCGGCGGTGCACCCGGAGGCGTATCCGGTCGTCGAACGCATCATCGCGGACCTGAAGAAGCCCGTGAAGGAAATCCTGGGCGACGGCGCGACGCTGAAGAAGGTCGATCCCGCCAAGTTCACCGACGAGAAGTTCGGCTTGCCGACGGTGAAGGACATTCTCAAGGAGCTGGAGAAACCGGGCCGCGATCCGCGCCCCGAGTTCAAGACGGCGACCTTCAAGGACGGCGTCGAAGAGCTGAAGGATCTGCAGCAGGGCATGATCCTGGAAGGGGTGGTCACCAACGTCACCGCGTTCGGCGCGTTCGTCGACATCGGCGTCCACCAGGACGGCCTGGTTCACATCTCCATGATGTCGAACAAGTTCGTGAAGGACCCCCGCGAGGTCGTCAAAGCCGGCGACGTGGTGAAGGTCAAGGTGCTGGAAGTCGACCAGCAGCGCAAACGCATTGCGTTGACCATGCGCCTCGACGAATCCGCTCAGCGCGTCAGAGACAATGCCTCGGGCGACTTCCGTCGCGACCGCGACTCACGCCCGCCGCCGCGTCAACAACAGCAGCGCCGCGAGGAGTCGGTAGGTGCCGGAGCGATGGCCGACGCCTTCGCTCGCGCCCTGAAGCGATCGTAGTTTGCTGCGTGAAGGCGAGCGCCGCGCGCTCGCCTTCATCGGCTGGCAAGGAGCGTCCGGCCTCGCCGGCCGTCGGCTTGGATGTTGATTCTTACGTTTTCCCAGGACTGATTCAGTATTTCGCGCCACTCATCGAGGCAGGCCGGTCGCTCGCTGGCGAGTCCAGCGCTCGATGTTTGCTGTGGCGATCCCGCGCGCTCTATCTCTCGGGCAATAACCGCACGCATCGCCAGACTGCGTGCTTTTAGACAGACGTCCGCGCGTGCGCTTTTTCGTCGTAACGCGTTACGGATATTGTCGCAACTGAGGCGTCTGGCGGCCGTTTCGGTTCCTTACACGCGATGCCCGCTATGCCGACCCCGGAGAAGCGCCCAGCTCAACGTTCCTTCGGCGTCCACGGACGATTGCCGCCGCTTTTGCCACCACCGCCGCCGTGGTTATTCGAAGGCGCTGATCGCGGTGCTTGCGGCATGCTGCGAGGTTGCTGCTGTTCCTGACGTGGCGGAGGCGTGTACGAGCGAGGCGGCGAACTCCTAGGCGCTGGCGAGTTCTGCCGCGGTTCGCTTCGCGGCGGTGGCGAGTATTGACGAGGCTGGCTGTACTGCCGGGGCTCGACGCGATTCGGTGCGCCGCCTGAGCCGGAGCTGCGTGATCGCTCGCGATCGCGGAATGAATCGTTCGTCGGCGGACGATTGAAGCCGCTGCCATTCTGTTGATAGCCGTTGCCGGGCACCCGTTGCATGTGATCGTTGCGACGGATGTTGAACTCTTCAGCCGGCATGCTCCTCACACGTTCGCCTGTGTTGCGGTCGCTGCCCACAGCGCGGGGCGGCGTGGCGAAGTTGTTGCGCGGGCGGGTCAAGTTGTCGTTGCGGTTGTCACGATCGCGACGTGACTGCCAGTCACGTACCGAGTCGTTGTTCAACTCGCGCGGACGATTGCTGCTGCCACTCAAACCGAGCGCACGTTCGCGAGCTGCCCGATTGACATCTGGTTGCGTGCCACTCGGACGAGTCACATTGAAATCGCCGTAGCGTTTCGGACTGCCGGAGCTGCGATCCACCAGTTCGGCGCGGCCGACCGGCCGGTTGCCGTTCGACTCGATAGCGCTGCGCTCACGATGGAATGGCACGCGACCACGGTAGAAGTCGCCGCGGGCGATGTTGTTGAAGCGGTCCACATCCCGCGGCGGCCGACGAACGTTGCCGCCCAACACGCTCTCGCGATACGGCGCGATGGCGGGAGGTTCGCGCACGCCATGCCAGTTGCGCATCTGATTTTCGTCCGGTCTCACCCAGTGATCGCCAATCCGGCGGCCGCCGACGAAATGATCGCGCGGCACGGCAGTGACAGCGCCCGGATAGCGGTGATAGTCGAAGCGTGGCGGCGGCAAGCGCCGGCCGTAGAAGTGGTTGTGATTGATGACCACCGTGTTGGAAACATTCACGTACCGGATATAGCGCGGCGTGTGGCGATAGCCGGGATAGAAAACGTCACGAGGGCCGAGCGGATACCAGCCGACGTTGCCGAACGAGACGGACACGCCGACGCTCGGTCCGCCGACCCAGCCGACCAGCGCCGGCGCATACACGGGACGAATGTGACGCGGCCCTGGCACCCAGCACCAGCGGCTTCGAATGTACGCCCAACGGCCGTAGTGAAAGGGCGCGAAACCCCAGCGGGCATCATCGATCCACGACCAGCCCCATGGCGACACATAGACCCAGCGGCCGTAACGATAGGGCGCCCAGTTACTGACGACGTATGTGGGTCGCCAGACATGGCCGTATTCGGGCTCGCTGATCCACTCGCCGTTGTCGTCCAGGTCTTCATAACCGATGACATCGCGGGAGACGTACTGCGCCGACTGCGAGCGCTCGTTGCGAGCGTCCCGATCGTTGGCCCAACTCTCGAACGCAGTGCGCGGGCCGAGCGGCTGGACCGTGCCTGTGAGGCTGTCCACGCCAGTGAACACGCCACGCTCGTTATCGCGCACCGTGAATTGTTTGTTGCCGCCCCCGCTGACTTCCGCTTCGCCATTGCGCGTTTTGACGACGGTGCGTTCGGCGGACTTGTCGACTTCCAGGTGATATTCGCCGACCCGGTTCAGGGACACGGTGGCGTGCGGCGTTTCGACTTGAATGGTTTCGCCTTCGGCGAGGCGGCGCACGCGGACGGTGGCGGCGCCTTCGGTGAGGCTCGCTTGCAGGACGTTGTCGTCGAGCTCGATCAAGCCGAAGCCAGTGTCACCGTCGAGGTACACCGCCGCCGAGCCGATCTGCAGTTCGGCACGGCCGCGGTCTTCGACCCACAATCGATCGCCGCTGGTCAGCGGGCGGTTCAGTACGGCCTCGGCCCATTCGTCGTTGCCGGCAGGCGCGACAGTGACTTCGCCATCGATATAGCCGAGTCGGGCCACCCGGCCGGGCGGGTCGACTACGGGCGTGGCGCGACTGGACTCGGAGGATGAACGGGCAGACTCGGGTTCAATGACTGGCTCGACCACGGGCGCGCCAGCGTCGGATTCGATGACCGGTTCAGGTTCGACAGGTTCGGGTTGCTGGGCGTGAGCCAAGCCGCCAGCGACGAGCAAGGCGAATCCACAAACGAGCCCTGACAGCCACTTTGTCAGGGAATTCGCCACGAAATTGCTGCCTGTTGCTTGGCCGCTTGATCGATCCGTGAACCGGCGGTCGGCGTTGCCCGAGATCATGTTGCCCACCCCCGTAAGAACGGTTGTCAGCATGATCCGTTCCCCGGGGTGAACTCAAGGTGAACGGCGCCGGGAGCCCCGCAGGGCGTTGGATGGCCAGAGATTATGCTCGTTTCGAACCTTCACTGCCGACGCCGTGATCGCGGCTGCAGTCCGCCAGTTGTGAGATACATCGCGGTTTACCTGAGGCGGCTGCCTAATACTGCTTCAGGTTAGAGGCCGAATAACAAAGATCTTGGCGCATGGACTTTACCGGGAATCCCAAAGAGCTGGCCCTGCTGCGGACTTTTGCGCCGTTCGACGGCATGAAACCCGAGAGCATGGCCGTGTTCACCCGCAAGATCACGCGTCGCCAGGCCCCCAAGGGCCGGCTGCTGTTCACCGAAGGCGATGAAGAGAAGCAGACCTTCTACCTGATCAGCGGCTCGATCGACCTGCTGGCCGAGGGTGAAGTGATCGGCTCGGTGAGGAGCGGCACACCCAAATCCAAGAGTCCGCTGGCGCATCAGCTGCCGCGGCCTTATTCGGCGGTGGTCACTTCCGACCGCATCGAATATTTCCAGATCGACAGCGAGTTTCTGGACGTTGCGGTGACGCTCGACCAGACCGGCGCCTACAAGGTGCTGGAGCTGAACGGGCTGGACGACAACGCGCCGGGTCCGGACGACTGGATGACCGCGCTGCTGCGGACCAAGGCGTTCCACAAGATTCCGCCGTCCAACATCCAGGCCGTGTTCATGCGCCTGCAGCGGGTCGATTGCCGTGCCGGCGAGGTGGTCATCAAGCAGGGCGATGTCGGCGATTATTTCTACGTGGTGGTCAAAGGCATTTGCCAGGTGGCTCGCGAAACGCCGCTGAACAAGGAAGGCGTGCGCCTCGCCGAACTGAAGATGGGCGACACCTTCGGTGAAGAAGCGCTGATCTCCGACGTGAAGCGCAATGCCACGGTGAGCATGGTGACCGATGGCGTGCTCATGCGGCTGGCGAAAGAAGATTTCCGCAAGCTGCTGCACGAGCCATTGCTCGAGTGGGTCGATTACGAGAGCGCCAAGCGCATCGTCGCCAGGGAAGAGGGGCAATGGATCGATGTGCGCCTGCCCTCGGAGTTCGAGCACTATCGCGCCGAGGGCGCGATCAACATCCCCTTGCATTCGCTGCGCTTGAAATTGAAGGCGCTGGATCGCAACCGCCATTACATCGTTTGTTGCGATACCGGCCGTCGCAGCTCGGCATGCGCTTACATCCTCGCCGAACGCGGCTTCCACGCCAGCGTGCTGCGTGGAGGCCTTGGTTCGACCGAGCTGGCCGCGCCGCGCTGATTCCATCGGGGCGCGGCGAAGAGCCCGCGCACAGCACTTTAATTTCCCGGGCCGCCGGCCCAAGATGCCGTCTTCCAATGCTATGGAGTTGGCCTCATGGGTCTCATGTCCCGTCCTGCCTGCGTTCTGAGCGGTCTGACTTTGTTGCTGTCCTGTTCGCTGGCGGCAGCGCAATCGCCGCAGAGCAGTCTGAATGCGTTGATCGACGAGTATGAGCAGCTGATCCGCAAGGACGATCCGGTGAGCGCGGGGCAGGAAGGAGATCGCCAGGCCTTGCGGCGGTTGCCGGACGTGAGGCCGGAAACACAGCAGGCGATCGCGAAACAACTCAAGAGCATCGGCGAGCGCCTGACGACGATCGACACCACCGGTCTGTCCGATAGCGACGAGTTGAATCACCAGTTGCTGACCGGCGTGGTAGCAATCCACACCGAGCAGCTCACATTCGATCTGCCGCGCATTGCGTTCGAAAACGACAGCGGCTTCCACACACTGCTGGATTATCTCGCCCGCACCACGACGATCGGCTCGCGCGACGATGCTGAAGCATGGCTCGCTCGACTCGAAGCGACGCCGGAGTATTACGAACAGAATCTCGCCAACTTGAAGCGAGGTATCAAGACCAGGTACACGCAACCGCGCATCGTTGCGGATCGCGTGCTCGAGGTCGCGCGCAAGCAGGCGAACACGACGCCCGAAGAGAGCTCATTGCTGCTGCCGTTCAAGCGCATGCCGTCGAGCATTCCGACGACGGCGCAAGAGGAATATCGCAGCAAGGCGCTGGTGCTCGTGCGTGATCGCATCCTGCCGGCGCAGAAGAAATTCGCGGACTTCATGGAAAAAGAATATCTCCGCGCCGCTCGTCCCAAACTCGCGTGGCGAACCGTGCCGAACGGAGAGAGCTCCTATAAGTTCCTGGTGCGTCGTGAGACCACGACGCAGATGACGCCCGATGAGATCCACCAGCTGGGGCAGTCGGAAGTGGCGCGGATTCGCGGTCTCATGGAAGAGACGATTGCGGAGACGGGTTACAAGGGCAGCTTCGCCGACTTCCTGCAGATGCTGCGCACCGATCCGCGCTTCTACGCCAAGACGCCGGAAGAGCTCATGGAGAAGGCCAGCGAAATCGCCAAGCGTGCCGACGATCAGTTGCCGCTTCTGTTCGGCACGTTGCCGCGGCTGCCCTATGGCGTGCGTCCGGTGCCGGCCGATATCGCCGAGGGCTACACGACCGGCCGCTATTGGGTCGGCAGCATGCAGCAGGGTCAGGCCGGCGGTTATATGGTGAACACCTCGCATCTGGATCAGCGGCCGCTATACGAGCTGCCGGCACTGACGGTGCACGAAGCGGTGCCCGGTCATCATCTGCAGATTGCGTTGTCGCAGGAGCTCAGCGGCATTCCTTACTTCCGGCGCAACACCAGCCCGACGGCGTTCGTCGAAGGCTGGGGCCTGTATTCGGAGTTCCTCGGCGAGGAGATGGGCATCTATCGCGATCCATACGAGCGCTTTGGCCGCTATTCCTACGAGATGTGGCGGGCCTGCCGGCTGGTGGCCGACACGGGCATTCACTGGCTGGGCTGGGACATCGAACAGGCCCGCCGTTGCTTCACCGAAAATTCGGCGCTCGCGCCTCACAACATCCAGACCGAACTGGAACGTTACATCTCCTGGCCGGGCCAGGCGCTGGCGTACAAGATCGGCGAACTGCGCTTGCGCGGCCTGCGTCGAGATGCAGAGAAAGCGCTCGGCGAAAAATTCAACGTGCGCGAGTTCCACGATCAGCTGCTCCTGAGCGGCGCGCTTCCGCTGGATGTGGTCACCAAACGTATTCAAGCCTGGATCGCCGAAAAGTCGCCGACCACGGCGACCTCGTCGTCCGCGTTGGCTCCCTGATCACCTCCGCGCTGGCGTGAAGTACAATTTCTAAAATGACGACTCTCTACGGCATCAAAGCCTGCGACACCATGAAAAAGGCGCGCGCCTGGCTCGACGAGCACGGCGTGAAGTATGAATTTCACGACTACAAGGTCTCCGGCATCGACCGCGAGCACCTCGAGGCGTGGTGCAAGAAGGCGGGGTGGGAAACCATCCTGAATCGCGCCGGCACCACGTTCCGCAAATTGCCGGAGGACAAGAAGGCCGATCTGAACGAGCGCAAGGCCATTGCCTTGATGTTGGAACAGCCTTCGATGATCAAGCGCCCGGTGCTGGAGCAGGGCGCCAGACTGCTGGTCGGGTTCAAGCCCGCGGAGTATCAAGCCGCTTTGGGATAGCGCGTCGGGCCGATAATCCCGGATGTTGCGCGCACGCCCGTTTCGGCCGCAGATCCCGGATGTAAACGGTTCCACGATCTGCCAGACTCGGCCCATGAGCACCACAGCCTTTGCCCCCAAGCCCATGAAGCTGAGCATCCTGACGGCGGCGCTGCAGGAGCTGACCCCGCGGGAGCGGCGGGATGCCGACCCGGATCTGGCCATCGAAGAATGGCTGCAATTCGCGCGCGAGATCGGCTCGCCAAACATCCAGCTGTCCTCGGCGTTGCACCCGAGCGAAAGCGATGTGCCGGCCGAGGCCATGCTCGATCCGGTCGCGAACACGCTGGATCTGCGCCAGCCGTTCAACAAGCAGCGCGCAGCCCGCGTGCTCTCGGCCATGAAAGAAACCGGAGTCGGGCTGTCGGATCTCGGCTATTTCGACAACATGCTCATCGCCGATCCAACCATACGGCGCAAGAAACATGACTTCATGTTGCGAGTGTTCGACGCCGCGGTGCTGTTGGGAACGGATGCCGTCTGCGGCTTCGTCGGCCGCAATCCGCAGTTGGAAATGGATCAGAACCTCGTCATGTTCGAAGAGGAGTTCATTCCGCTGCTCAAGGAGGCCAAAGCTCGCGGCCTCACTTATCGGGTCGAGCAGTGCCCCATGCCGGGTTGGAATGTGCTCGATCGCTGGCACAACAACATTGCTTACGCGCCCGGCCCCTGGATCGCCTTGCATCAGATCTGCGAGAAACATGGTGTGGGCGATCAGTTCCGTATTCACTACGATCCATCGCACGCGATTCTGATGGGTCAGGACACGCGCTCGCTGTTCCAATATCTCAAGGACGCCGGCTACGGATTTCTCATCGGCGGCTTCCACGTCAAAGGTCAGGTCGTCGATTCGCGAGGCGTTGCTGCCTGGGGTTATGGCGGCCAGACCATGGAGCGGGGCGACTGGATCGATGGCAAGCCGTCACCGAATCCGGCGGATCAGGGCAACGCGTGGAAGAAACAAACCGTGCTTTGCGAGCACGAGTTGCCCGGCACGGCACGGCACGATCCGCTGGCTTATCTGCAGAACCGGACCGTGGATTGGTTGGATCACCAATTGGCCGCTCGCGAATTGTTGTCGATCGATCCGGCCAGCACCTATCTGGTCGTCGAGCACGAATATCCGCCCGCTCGAATTCAGGACCAGGCGCGGCTCGCGCCCATCCTCAAAGGCTCTCTTGCCTTCGTAAAGGCCATCGACGAGGCCGCGGCGGCCATGTACTCGCTCCAGCACGAGGTCCTGAAGTCACAGGGCATTCCCGTCCAGGGCGTCGGCCGCGAAGCCTACCGGTCATAATCGGCCACCGAATCGACGGTCCGTTTCCGCTGGCCGTTTTTGACCGCTGCCTGTCGACGGGCGCTCTCGTCCTCGGCTCGCGTGGCGCGCACCATGCGCACACGTTGTCCTGGAGGAGTCGCCATGAAATCCGCGTTGCTCGTGATCGATGTGCAGCAGTCTTTTACCCGTCGGCCGTATTGGGACGAGGCCGAACTGCCCGTTTTCATACACAGTCTGCAAGGGCTCGTGAACCGGGCTCACCGGGCCGGCGTGCCGGTTCTGCAGGTGTTCCATGTGGACGAAGAGGGCGCGGAGAACGCGTTTTCCTACGAGTCGGGCTTGATCAAGACGCTGCCGCAGCTCGATATCCGTCCCACCGAAACCTTCACCAAGGCCGTGCACTCGGCCATGTTCTCGACCACCCAGAATGGCCGGAGCCTGGACTACTGGTTGCGCAATCATGGCATCGAAAGGCTGATCGTCACCGGCATCCGCACCGAACAGTGCTGCGAGACCACCACGCGTCACGCTTCGGATCTGGGCTATAGTGTGAGCTACGCGATGGACGCCACCCTGACGTTCCCCATGGTGTCCGTATCGGGCCGTACCTTCACGGCGACGGAGATTCGTGACCGCACCGAGCTGGTGTTACAGGGGCGCTTCGCTCAGGTGCAGAACTCCGCATCCGTAGCGATCTGAACAGGTCATTGAGCGGGAGCTGCCAGATGAGGACAGTGCTGTTCGCGCTGTTGCCGGAAGTGGTGCTGTTGGACGTGGCGGGGGCCGCCGAAGCTTTTCGGCTGGCGAGCCAGCTCGTTCCGGGCAGCTACGATTTGCAGTTCGCCGGCACCAGCGCGTCGTTGCGATCCGCCGTGGGGCTGCAGCTTCACAAGCTGCAGCGCCTGCCGGCCGAAGTGCCGGATCGTTCGATCGTCGTGGTCACCGGCGTCACCAGCGCCGCGCTCGATCTGGAGTCGGAGCCGACTCGGCAGCTGACGACGTGGCTGCAGGCGATCGCCCGCAATGAAACGGTTTCGTTGATGTGTGTCTGTGCCGGCAGCCTGCTGGCGGCGCATGCCGGGCTGTTGCGTGGCCGTGAATGCACGACGCATCACGACATGATCGGCAAGCTGGAGCAGCTCGAGCCGACCGCGACCGTCCACGGCAATCGTATCTTCGTCGAGGACGGTAACATCACGACCAGCGCGGGAGTCACCTCCGGGGTCGACCTGGCGCTCCACATCATCGGTCAGCAGTTGGGCCACAAGGTCGCCGTGGCCGTCGCGCGCGATCTCGTCGTTTATATGCGGCGGACGACGGCGGATCCGCAGCTGTCAGCCTGGGTCATGCATCGGAATCACATTCATCCCGCGGTTCATCGAGTGCAGGATGCGGTCGCTCGCAATCCGGCCGCGGACTGGTCAGCTGCGAAGCTCGCAGCGGTAGCTTGCATGAGTCCTCGAAATCTCGGGCGCCTGTTCGCGGAGCATGCCGGATGCTCGCCGCTGGATTACGTGCAGCGGCTTCGAGTGGCGGTGGCGCGAGAGATGGTGGTGAACAGCGATATGGCGTTGGAACGGGTAGCCGAGCGCAGTGGCTTCAGTTCCGCCCATCATCTGCGGCGAGTTTGGCGTCGCTGGGAGCCGGCGTCGCCGGCTGAGTTTCGTTCGACAGCCCGCTGACCGTCACCGACTTCAGCCCTCGCTCGCGCAGCCCTTGTAGCAACAGCGGCAACGCTTCGAGGATGAGCAGGCGGTGCTGATTGTCTCGATCATGCCCGTCGTGCAGAAGCACGATGTCTCCCGGGCGAATGCGCCGCACGACGCCGTTTGCGACCGCACGGGGATCGCGCGCAAACGTATCTCTCGAATGAATCGACCAGGCGGCAACGTCCAGATTGCGCTTGTGCGCGGCTCGCGCCATCGCGGGGCTCTTCAAGCCCACTGGCGGTCGATACAACGGTTCGCGATCCGACCGGGTCACCGACTTGATCAGCTGCGAGCAACGATCCATCTCCACGCCGTGCCCGGCCGCGGAAGAAAAATTCAGCAGATAAGAGTGCTGCCAGGAGTGATTGCCGAGCTCGTGGCCCTCCCGATGGATCCGCTCGCCCAGCGCCCGATGTTTCTCCAGGTGGCGGCCGATGACGAAGAACGTGGCGCGGGCGTCGTATTCAGCGAGCATGTCGAGCACCCGAGGCGTGATCTCAGGATCGGGGCCGTCATCGAAAGTCAGCGCCACCTGCGGCTGGTCGGTCCGGCCTCGCACCAGGGTCCGATACAGCACCGAGGAATCCGGGCGGAAGATGCCATCGATCATCAATACGGCGTGCGCGCCGAAAGGCACGCCCAGGCTCAGCGCACTGGGGCCGAAAACTGCGGCGGAGCCGAGGGTTGCAGCGGCGCTGGCCAGCAGGAATTTATCGGCTCGACATAAGCTCAACGGGATCGCTTCCGAACAGATCGAGAGGCGCCATGATCGCAAGCGCCATCGAAGTTGTCGATTGAGGGCATTGCCAACGGCGATTGCCGAGGGCGGCCTGTGGGCGCATGTTGACTCACCAAAGTCACACTCCCGACAGGAGAGATTCATGAGTGATGCGAAGTTTGTCGCGGTCACGGACGCCAGTTTCGATGAGCAGGTGCTGGCGGCGCCCGGCCCGGTGTTGCTGAAGTTCGAAGCCGACTGGTGCGGTCCGTGCCAGGCGATGAAGCCGATGATCGAAGACATCGCCCGCGATTACGATGGCCGCCTGACCGTTGCGACGCTGGATATCGATGCCAACAACCGGACGCCGCATCGCTTCGGTGTGCGGGGCGTGCCCACGGTAATGTTGTTCAAGGGTGGTGAGGTCGTCGCACAGAAGGTCGGTCTGCCGCGCAAGGCGGAGTTGACCGCGCTGCTCGACTCCAAGCTGTCCTGAGCCGAGTGCGATAGAGCAAGCGGCTCCGTCGAAGCGCACTCGAGCGGGGCCGATCTCGGATGTCTGAAGCCCACCGGTGCGCCGCCGGTGGGGCTTCGATTGCGAATCACTGTACGAATCTCGCCGAATTGCGCTAGGGTCGACAGCTTCCCGCAATCGCCCTCGCTGGAGACTCCGTGCGCATCACGTCCATCGTCATTGCGAAGATCGTTCTGTGTCTTGGCCTGGTCGGCGCCGTCTCGGCAGCGGAACAGGTCGATCTGCTCATCGAAAACGGCGTCATCTACGACGGCAGTGGCGGCAACCCCGTCAAAGGCTCGGTGGCCGTGCGCGATGGCCGTGTCCTGGCCGTGGGCAAGCTCACCGACTACCGCGCGAAGCAGACCCTCGACGCCAAAGGGCTGGCCGTTGCGCCCGGCTTCATCAATACGCTGTCCTGGGCCACCGAGTCGTTGATCCATGACGGCCGCGCCATGAGCGATATCAAACAAGGCGTGACGCTGGAGATCTTCGGCGAAGGCACCTCCATGGGGCCGGTCAACGCCACGATCAAAGACGAGATGCTCAAGACCCAGGGCGACATCCGCTATGACATCACCTGGAACACACTTGGCGAATATCTCGACTTCCTCACCGGCAAGGGTGTGTCGCCCAACGTCGCATCGTTCATCGGCGCCGCCACCGTTCGGCAGCATGAGATCGGTTATGCGAACCGCGCGCCCACGCCGGAAGAGCTGGGCCGCATGCAGGAACTGGTTCGACAGGCCATGCGCGAAGGCGCGCTCGGCGTTGGCAGTTCGTTGATCTACGCGCCGGGCAACTATGCGAAGACCGATGAGTTGATTGCGATCACCAAAGCGGCCGGAGAATTTGGCGGCGCCTACATTTCTCACATGCGCAGTGAAGGCGATCGCTTCCTGGAAGCGCTCGATGAATTGCTGCTGATTGCCAGGGAAGCCAAAGTGCCTGCTCAGGTCTATCACCTGAAGGCGGCGGGCCAGAAGAACTGGCCGAAGATGCAGCAGGCGATCGACAAGATCGAGGCGGCACGCAAGTCCGGCCTGCAGATCACCGCCGATATGTACTCTTACACGGCCGGCGCCACCGGTCTGGACGCTGCGATGCCGACCTGGGTGCAGGAAGGGGGTATCGATGATTGGGTCGCACGCCTGAAGAAACCTGAGATCCGTGCGCGCGTGCTCGAGGAGATGCGCGATCCAAATGCCGACTTCGAGAGTCTGCTGCAAGCGGCGGGCTCTGCCGATCGAGTTCTGTTGATCGGCTTCAAGACCGAGAAGCTGAAACCGCTGACCGGCAAGACGCTGGCGGAGGTAGCCAGGATGCGTGGTGTGTCGCCCGAGGATGCGGCGATCGATCTGGTCATCGAAGATCACACGCGCGTGGGCACTGCCTACTTCCTGATGTCCGAGGAGAACGTGAAGCTCGGCTTGTCGCAGCCGTGGGTGAACATCGATTCCGATGCGGAAGCGCCGGCGCCCGAAGGTCCGTTCCTGCTCAGCAACCCACACCCGCGCTCCTACGGCACGTTCGCGCGTTTCCTCGGTCACTATGTTCGCGAGGAGAAAGTGACGACGTTGCAGGATGCGATTCGTCGTCTCACCAGCCTGCCGGCCGCTACGTTCAAACTGAAGAATCGCGGCTGTCTGCATCAGAACTGCTTCGCCGATATCGTCGTATTCGATCCAGCCACGATCAAGGATCACGCGACGTTCGAGAAGCCTCATCAATACGCGACGGGCGTGCAACACGTTTTCGTCAACGGCGTGCAGGTCCTTCGCGACGGCGAGCACACCGGCGCGAAGCCTGGCCAGGTCGTCCGCGGACCTGGCTATCGGAAGGGTTCCTGAGCAGTCTTCAGACGGGCGGCGGATTGCGCTCCTTGAAGTCGCGCTGATGCCAGTACGGGTAGGCCAGCGGTGTGGCGCTGGCCTCGTCCAACCTCTTCACCTGCGCAGGTGTGAGATTCCAACCCAGCGCGCCCAGGTTCTGCTTGAGCTGCTCTTCGTTGCGCGCGCCGATAATGACGTTCGCGACAGTGGGCCGTTGCAGTAGCCAGTTCAGCGCGATCTGCGGCACCGTCTTGCCGGTTTCCTTCGTCACCTCGTCCAGCGCATCGACGACCTGATAGACATATTCATCGGCCACCTGCGGACCCTTGTCGACGCTCACCTGCGAGCGCAGCCGCGAAGTTTCGGGCAGAGCCTGGCCGCGACGGATCTTGCCGGTCAGGCGGCCCCAGCCCAGCGGACTCCAGACGATGGCGCTGACTTTCTGCTCGACGCCCAGGGGCATGAGCTCCCACTCGTAGTCGCGGCCGATCAGCGAGTAATACGCTTGATGTGCAACGTGCCGATTCCAGCCGTGGCGATCGGAGGCGGCCAGCGACTTCATTAGATGCCAGCCGGAGAAGTTCGATACTCCGGTGTAACGGAGCTTGCCGGCGCGCACCAGGTCGTCGAGCGTTTGCAGCGTTTCTTCGACCGGCGTGAGCGCGTCGTAGCCATGCAGCTGGAAGATGTCGATGTAGTCCGTTCCAAGACGCGTCAACGCCTTGTCGACCGCGCGGATCAGGTTGAAGCGTGAGGAGCCCACGTCGTTCGGCCCGTCGCCATGACGGAAGGTGGCCTTAGTGGAAATGATGACTCGATCGCGCCGGCCGCGAATGGCCGCACCAAGGATCTCTTCTGCGGCGCCGCCGGAGTAGATATCGGCCGAGTCGAACATGTTGATGCCCGCATCCAGGCAGATATCGACCAGCCGGGTGGCGTCCCTGGCGTCGTTCTCGCCCCAGCTCTTGAAGAACTCGCCCTTGCCGCCGAACGTACCGGTGCCAAGGCTGAACACCGGGACCATGAAACCCGATGCGCCCAATTGCCTGTATTCCATCGCAGTCTCCGCGGGACCAGAAGGCGGGTGACTGTAACGCACGGATTCGTGAAGCGGGTTCACGGCAGGGGTGAAGGAAGAGGGAAGGCAGCGCACTAGGCAGTGGCGCTGTCCCTTCAGTCGGACCGCCGCGGCTGGTATCTTGCCCGGATGGAAAAAATCATCCCACCCATCGTAGTCATTACCACTGGCGGCACCATCGACAAGGCCTACTTCGACGCGCTCAGCGCGTACAAGATCGGCGAGCCCATGGTCAAGAAGATGCTGGACGTTGCCAACGTCACCCGCCCGTTCCGCGTCGTCGAGATGTTCCGCAAGGACAGCCTGGATCTGACCGACCAGGATCGCCGCGCGTTGTACGAGACGGTGGCGGCGCTGGATACCGATCGCGTCGTCATCACGCATGGCACGGACACGATGACCGATTCGGCGAAGGTGCTCAAAGCCATCGCGGGCAAGACCATCGTGTTCACCGGCGCGCTGTCGCCAGCCCGGTTCGCGGAAAGCGATGCGATGTTCAATCTGGGAATGGCTTTCGCAGCGGTGCAGACTCTACCTGCGGGCGTGTACGTCGCCATGAGCGGTCAGGTGTTCCGTGGCGATGAGGTCCGTAAGGATCGCGAGCACGCGCGGTTCGTTTCGACGACTGAATAGCAAGCGGGCCGAAGGCTCGCTTCAGGGGGAAGACCATGGAGCTGAGCTATGTCTGCGGCACCAGTTCGGTGCCACTGCTCTACAAGACGGTAGGCGTCGCGCTCGAAGACGCGGCGAGCCGATGGGGCGACCGGCCGGCGTTGATCGTCCGCCATCAGAACATTCGTTGGACCTACCGCGAATTGAACGAGGCGGCGGAGCGCTTCGCCGCGGGCCTGCTCAGGCTCGGCTTGCAGCCGGGCGACCGGGTCGGCATCTGGTCGCCGAATCGCTATGAATGGGTGCTCACCCAGTTCGCGACGGCCAAGGCCGGGCTGATCCTGGTCAACGTCAATCCCGCTTATCGCATCGCCGAGCTCGAGTTTGCACTCAACAAGGTTGGCTGCAAGGCGCTGATCGTCGCGCCGAGTTTCAAGAGCAGCAACTACATCGGCATGCTACAGCAGCTTGCGCCGGAACTGGCGACGAGCGCCGTGGGCGATCTGCAGGCAGCACGGCTACCTACGCTGCGCACCGTGATCCTCACCGACGATGCGCCTGTGCCGGGCTTCATACCGTTCCGCGTGGTCGAAACATTCGGAACCGAAGTCGAACGCGAGCAGCTGCTCGAGCTGCGTGGGCGGTTACAGCCCGAAGATCCCATCAACATCCAGTTCACGAGCGGCACGACGGGCCTGCCCAAGGGCGCGACGCTGTCTCATCACAACATCGTCAACAACGGCTATTTCGTCGCGAGTCACATGGGGTTCTCCCACGAGGACAGCTTGTGCATCCCTGTGCCGTTGTATCACTGCTTCGGCATGGTGATGGGCGTGCTCGGTTGTGTGACGCACGGTGCGGCGATGATCTTCCCGTCGGAGGCATTCGAGCCGGGTGCTGTTCTGGAGGCGGTGGCCGCCGAGAAGTGCACGGCGCTGTACGGCGTGCCGACGATGTTCATAGCCGAGCTCGATCATCCGCAGTTCCGTAACTTCGATCTGAGCTCACTGCGCACCGGTGTCATGGCCGGCGCACCGTGTCCCGTGGAAGTGATGAAGCGCGTCATCGCCGATATGCACATGGGCGAGGTCACGATCGCGTATGGCATGACCGAGACCAGTCCGGTGAGTTTCCAGAGTCGCAACGACGATTCCATCGAGCGTCGCGTGTCCACGGTCGGCAGGATCCATCCGCATCTGGAAGTGAAGATCGTCGATGAGGAAGGTCGAGTGGTCCCCAGAGGGGAGCGCGGCGAGTTGCTGACGCGCGGTTACAGCGTCATGACCGGCTACTGGGATGACGAGGAGAAAACGCGCCAGGCCATCGATGAGCAGGGTTGGATGCACACGGGCGACCTGGCCGTGATCGATGAGCAAGGCTATTGCAACATCGCCGGCCGGGTGAAAGACCTGATCATCCGGGGCGGCGAGAATGTGTCGCCGCGCGAAATCGAAGAGTTTCTGTACCGGCATCCGCAGATTCAGGACGTGCAGGTGTTCGGCATTCCCGATCAGCGTTACGGTGAAGTGGTGTGCGCGTGGATCCGGCTCAAAGGCACGGACCCCTGCGATGCCGATGCGATTCGCCTGTTCTGCCGCGATCAGATCGCGCACTTCAAGGTGCCGACGCACATCCGCTTCGTCGAGCAGTTTCCGATGACGGTCACCGGCAAGATTCAGAAGTTCATCATGCGCGAACAGATGATCGCCGAGCTGCAGCTCCGGGTGGACATCACTGCGTGATCAGATGTTCGCCGCTTGCTCCGGGACGTGCGGATGGGCCAGGTCGCGGCGCGCCGCCGCTGGCGTGATGCCCAGGATCTTGCGCATGTGACGAGCCAGATGGCTCTGGTGAGCAAAGCCCGTGGCAAACGCGATCTGTGCAATCGAAAGCGACGGGTCCTGCAACAGCAGCTTTGCCCGCTCCACGCGTCGACGCAGGATGTATTGATGCACGGGCGTGCCGGTCGAGCGACGGAACAATGTCTTCAGATGCGACACGCTGACGCCGGCGACCTTTGCGATCTCGGCCAGCGACAGCTCGCTTTCGAGATTGTCCTCGATGTGCGAGATCACCAACTTGAGTTTCCACGCGCTCAAGCCGCCTTTGGGATCGCGCATCGGCAACGAACGGCGGTTGTGACGTTGGAGCAGTCGCGCGGCGAGCGCAGTGCCGAGACTTTCGCGAAACAAGCGTCCACCGGCGCCGCCTGAGTCGAGGTCCGCCTTGATCGCCCAGCCAATGTGCTCGATGAAAGGATCGCGCAATTGAAAGCGATCGGCGATCTCGATATTGGACGGGTCCATGTCCAGCTCGACCGCCACGCTGCGCAGTAGCTCATCGGGCACTTGCATGACCAGGGTGGTGCCGCTTTGTTTGGTTTCCCATGCCGCCGGGGTGTGCGCCGGAACGATGTCGAGGTCGCCTGCGACCTCACGGCCGTGACGCAGTTTGCCGCCGCGATCGCACGTGACTTCCACCGATGGCCCGATATGCATGCACACGATGGCGTACGGCCTTGGGTCGATGCGCGTCAGGCCGGCGGAGAAATTGTTGATGTTGGCGTTGATCGATCGCTGGGGGCGCGGCGGTGCTGGGGCCGCGACGGCCAGGGGATTGCTGGTGGCACTCATCGGTGATCTCCGGCACCGTATTGCTGCGTCGAGGATACAACGAGACGAGCCATGCGGGCTGCATCGTGACCTGTGACCGAACGTCCGATCGTGCTGGCGGTGGCCTAATAGGTCAGGTGCGCAACGCGGAAATTATCGAGGCAAATCCGCAGCGTGTCGCAGCGGCCCGGCCGAAAGGGCGCGTGTCGGTGGAACAAGCTCGCAATCCATGCCACCGCCTTATCTCTATTTAGCAACGGTTCAGGTTGGCGGTTGACAGAGCCTGGCCCAAGTGTGATGGTCGATCCATGTCGACTCCTTCTGTCTCGTTAACTTCTGCGGATCTCGCACGTTACAGCCGCCACCTGGCGCTGCGCGAAATCGGTGTGCAGGGTCAGGAAAAGCTCAAGGCCGCGAAAGTGCTGCTGGTGGGCGCCGGTGGCCTGGGTTCGCCGTCGGCGCTGTATCTGGCGGCGTCGGGCGTTGGGACGATCGGCGTGATCGACAACGATCGTGTCGACGTGTCGAACCTGCAGCGGCAGGTGCTGTACGACACCCGGAGCGTCGGGCGGCCCAAAGCCGATGCCGCGAAGGAACGTTTGCTCGCGCTCAATCCGGAGATCGAGCTGGTGTCGCATCCGGTCGAGCTGCGTGCCGCCAATGTGCGCGAAATCTTCTCTGGATACGATGTGGTTCTCGACGGCACCGACCGATTCAATACGCGCTATCTCTCCAATGATGCGTGCGTGCTTCTGCGCAAACCGTTGGTGTCGGCGGCCATACATCGCTTCGAAGGGCAGGCGATGACCTATGTGCCGGGCCAGGCGCCTTGCTATCGCTGTCTGTTTCCCGAGCCGCCGGCGGATGGGCTCGTGCCGAATTGCGCCGAAGCCGGTGTGCTCGGCGTGTTGCCTGGCGTGATGGGTACGATTCAGGCGACCGAGGCGATCAAGTTGATCGTCGGTGTGGGCGAGCCGTTATTGGGACGACTGCTGACCTACGACGCGTTGGCGATGCGATTCGGGGAGTTTCGTTTCACGCGTCGTTCCGACTGCGCGGTCTGCGGCGATCATCCGACGATTCATCAGCCCGCCGATCTGGCGGAGCTTTGCAGCGCCGATGTGATGGCGCACGTGCGGCGTCTGTCGCCGCTGGAGCTGCGTGAGATGCTCGATACAGTCGCCATCATCGATGTGCGCTCGCCGAGCGAGTTCGGCGCCTCGCATTTGCTGGGAGCGGTGAACGTTCCGGTGAACGATCTGGAGCGCCGGCTCGATGAAGTGCCACGAGATCAGCTGACTGTTTTCATCTGCCGCAGCGGTGCGCGCAGCTTGACCGCATCGGCACTAGCTACGCGCGCCGGATTGGTGAATGTCGCTCACCTGGAAGGGGGGCTGCTGAGTTGGGCCAAAGAGCTCGACGAGTCGTTCGTCGTCGCGCCGGTCGGCTAGCGTTCGATCGTCAGCGAGCATTCGCACGAGTGTGCTTCACATCGCGCCGATCCGTGAGCCAGCCGGCTGACGGGGCCCAATCGGCGAGTTCGGCCCGTCGCCTCTGCCATGCCTGCTCGAGCATCTTCGCGGCTTCCGGGGAAGTCGTCTGGACGTTGGTCGGCATGTGAACCACATTGTCTGCTTCGAAATCGAGCATGGCCTTCTCCTTGCTCCGCGCCTCACGCGTGTTATCGAACCTCGAGCGCAGAGTACGCCGCCGCTGTTCAGCGATCATCGTGCCCGCTGGCATGTAATTGATTCCCCGCCGGCAAGAATGCGGGGCAAGCCGCGGCTAATCGCCGGTGAATGCGGTTGAGCCGCGGCGTCACCGGCCTCACAATTTTCCAGTACTCAACCTCCTCGAAGGAGAGCCCAACGTGAATCAGAGTGTCAGCCACGGCTCGGCGAATACGTCGATGGTCAACGTCATCTACGTGCTCTATCTGCTGGCCTTGATTTCGGGCGTGACGGCGCTGATCGGCGTGATCGTGGCTTACGTCTACAAGGACGACGCACCGGAGTGGCTGCGCACCCATTACGAGCTGCAGATCCGCACGTTCTGGATGGGCCTGCTGATCGGTGCGGTCGGAGTGGCGCTGAGCTGGGTGTTGATCGGCGTTCCGATTCTGCTCGCGCTGGCGGTGTGGTGGATCATCCGCTGCGTGAAGGGCTTGCGATACGTGGGCGAGCGTCAGCCCTATCCGAATCATCGCGGCTGGGGGCTGTGAGCTCCGGCCGCGGCAGCAATCAGTAAACGTCGCGCCGGTATCGATTGGAGATCGACAGATCTTCCAGCGTACCGGCGCCGAGGACCTCCGATAACGCCGCGTCAACCGCGGGCGCCATTCCCTGCAGGCTGCCGCAGACGTAGATCGCAGCGCCTTCATTGACCCATTGCTTCAAGTCGTCTGCGCATTCCAGCACGCGATGCTGGACGTAGCGGCGGTCCGATTGATCGCGTGAGAACACCAGCTCGACGCGCTCCAGCTTTCCTTCTGTGCGCCATCGCTCGATCTCCTCGCCATAGAACCTGTCGTGGGCGGCATTGCGCTCGCCGAAGATGAGCCAGTTGCGGTGGCGCCCTTCGGCAATGCGCGTTTTCAGCAGTGCGCGCAGACCCGCGATGCCAGTGCCATTGCCGATAAGGATCAATGGCACGTCGCTCTCGGGCGCATGGAAATTCGGGTTGGCTCGCACGCGCAGGGCAATGTCGTCCCCGACGCTCGCGCCCGCGGTCAACCAGCCACTGCCCAATCCGGATTCGCCGTCAGGACGCCGCATCTGTCGCACGAGCAGATGGATCGCGCCGTCCGCTGGCAAAGAGGCGATGGAATACTCGCGATGAGGCAGCGCTGCCAGGTTCTCATTCCAAGTCGAATTGCGCGGATCGATTTCCGCGATGTCGCCGGCTTGCCAGTTGGCGATCACGTCTGCCTTCGGGCGCAGCTCGATATGGAAACACGCATCGCCCGCGCTGCCTGGGTTGACGTGATGACGCGCGATCAGTTGCCAGCGTTCGTAGCGGGGCGCCTCCCAGTCGGGCAGATCGGGGCTGTTGCTCAGAACGCTGAGTTGATGTTGCCAGTGGCGTAGCGCTCCCTCGTCGCCGTTGTCCACTTCGATTACGTCGAAAAGTGCAGTGGCGCCTTGATGTCTGAGCCACTGATCGATGCGATGACCGAAGGCGCAGTAGTTGTCGTACTCGCGATCGCCCAAAGCGAGCACGCCGTAGCTCAAGCTCTGCAACGGCACGGAGCTATCGAGCACTTTGCGGACGAAGGCTGCGGCAGGATCGGGGGCGTCGCCTTCGCCTGTCGTGCTCACCACGAACAACGCTTGTTTCGCTTGCCGGAGCACTGCGTCGTCGACTTCTTGCAATGAGGCCAGCAGCACCGGCTCGCCGGCCGCTTCTAAGGATTGCGCAGTTCGATGTGCGAGCTCGGCCGCGAAGCCCGTTTGACTGGCATAGGCGATCAAGGTGGGAGCAGTGGTCCGATCGCCACTTACGACCGGCGCCGGACGGCGCTTCGGCCACAGGAAATAGGCAGAGGTTGCGAGATACAGAAGCACAACGACGCACGCCGAATACAGGCGTGCGTCGCTGAGGCCGGCCAGAACCTCGGACATTCCGGCTGTTACTGCGGCAGTACTTCGAACGTCGCGACGTAGCTCAGACGGCGCTGCTTGGCCTGCTTGACCGAGGTCTTCTGATCCTGCGCACCGGCTTCGAGCCAGTACATGCCCGGCGCCGCCCAGTCGATGCTCACTTCGCCGTTGGCGTCGGTCTTGAGCTTCTGCTCTTCCTGGTCATTGCGATAGCGCGTGCCGCCGGGCTGCACCACCACCTCGAGATCGGCGGCAGGCTGGCCATCGATCAGGAAACGAAACTTAGACGCCTCACCGGCGTACAGATCGTTCGGGTGCGTGACCGGGATCAGCTCGAGGCCCACGTTGCTGGGCTTCAGCGCGGTCTCGGTCGGCTTGCCCGCGGTGACGAAAGTCTCGACGCGGCCGATCGACTCGCTGACCTGCAGGTTCTTCGCATCGGCCGGGATCTCCGTCGCGAATTTCTCGGCGTTGCCACGCCAGCGCTTGCGCTGACCATTCTGCTCATAGTTGGCGAACAGGCCGTTGTTGACGATCGCCACCTTGTACGTGCCGCTCTGCTTCAAGGGCACGTCGAAAACGCTGCGGTACTTGCCGGTGAACGGGCTCTCCGCAGCCACCTTGGAACCGTCGGGGGCGGTGATGGCCAGCGCATCCAGGCGCAGCGGCACGTGATCGAAGTTGAACAGATTGTTCGAGACCGCGGCATCGACGGTGACCCATTGGTCGACCGTGGAGACCGTAGCGGAGGGCAGCAGCCACATCTTGTGAGCATGGCTCGCAAACGGAACGAGCAGGGCGGCGCCGACGGCGATGGCGCGAAGTGCGGTTTTCATGATTGTCCTCGCGAAGTGATCAAGGAGTGACGTTGAGAGTGATGGCGCCGAGTTCGCTCTTGCCGCGAGCCGTCGCCGTTTGTGGCTGTGTGCCCGGCCATTCGAAGGGCAGGCGAAGCAGCTCGCGTCCACCGACTTCCCGAGACGCTTCGACCACGACGTTGTATTTGCCGGGTGCGAGATTCGCGAGATGCTTGTCGGCGCCTTTGAAGCTCAGCGCGTGCGTGCCGGCCGGACGCGTTGCGCCGGTCACGCCGTCGACCGGCATCTGCAATTCACGGCCGCCGCGACGCCACCACTGGCGCAGATCCTTGAGCCACTGCGTGCCGTCTTCTTTCTTGGGGTCGGTCTGATACCAGACGGCGAGCTGCGCGGCCGTGCTTTGATCCTGGTTCTCGACCCAGATCGCGATGTACGGACGGTGATACTCGGCGACGTCGAGGCGCGGAATCTCCAGCTTGAGATTCAGTTCGGCGCCGAAAGCTGCGGCGCTCGCTCCCATCAACAGCATGGCACTGGCCAGCTTTGCGACCCTTCTCATGTCGTCCCCGTTAGTGAATAAACAAAATCGCCAGCAGCAGCGGCAGCACCAGTCCCAGCCCGACCATGGGCCAGGTGCCGGGGCGATTGCCTGCGTGCATTTTCAGAAGCAGCAGTCCGCTCACGGCGAACACCAGCGCCGCGAATGCGAACACATCGATGAACAGGCTCCACGCCGCGCCGGTGTTGCGACCCTTGTGCAGATCGTTGAAGTACGACAGCCAGCCGCGATCCGTCAGTTCGTGCGTGACTGAGCCGTCTTCGAGATTCACCGTCAGCCAGGCGTCGCCGCCGGGGCGGGGCAATGACACGTAGATTTCATCGTCCGACCACTCGGTCTGGCGATCGGCGACCCGCACCGACAAGGTTTCGCCGAGCCAATCGGCAACCGCGGCCGGCAATGCCGCCTGCTCATCGGCGTCGCTCTCCCACGTCTGCTTCAATTGAGCCAGCAGGGGCTCCGGCAACTCCGCTGTCTGCGTCGTCACATCGGGTTTCGCGCCGATCCAGGACGCGTGGTTGAGCGTGAACCCCGTGATGCTGAACAGGAGCATGCCGATCAGGCACATCGCAGCGCTCATCCAATGCCACTGATGGAGGTGCTTCAGCCAGAAAGCGCGGGATTTCTGAGCCTGGGCGGACGAGGCGCGGATGGCTTCAGCCATGGATAAGCGCTGCGCTGACGGCGGGGACACTCAAGGACCGACCACACTTGATGAACAGGAATGAGGCATCATATGAGAATAGTTCTCATTGGCAAGCCTCTAGGAGAAAATTCGAAATCGGGCCCCATGGATCGATAAATGTGCCTGCCGCGCCACTGTGCCGCAGGTGGTGCGTTTAGTATTCGCAGCCCTGCAACCGAGCGAGAAGGATTTTGAGCGCAGCGATCGTCAGCGTCTTCGACATGTTCAAGGTCGGCATCGGGCCGTCGAGCTCCCACACCATGGGACCGATGACGGGCGCCTGGCGGTTCGCGAAGTCCCTGGAGGAGCAGGGTTTATTGCCCCGAGTTGCCCAAGTGACCGTGAGTCTTTACGGCTCGCTGGCGCTGACCGGCAGGGGGCATGCGACCGATACCGCGGTAACCACCGGTCTGGCGGGTTTTCTACCCGCGCAGGTCGACCCCGACCAGGCCGCCAGGTTGATCGAGGGCGTCCGCCAGCACGGCAAGCTCCTGCTCGCCGGCCGTCACGAGATCGACTTCCGTTTAGACCGTGACATTCACTGGAAATACAAAGAGAGCCTGCCGTACCACCCGAATGCGCTGACGCTGTTCGCGCGCGATGCAAGTGGTGAACCGTTGCGCGAGGCGACTTTCTACTCCGTGGGTGGCGGCTTCGTCGTCAGCGAGGAGGAGGCCAAGGCTCCCTCGACTGCCACAGCTGCCAGGAACGTGCCGCTGCCATTCTCCAATGCCGCCGAACTGCTGGTGGTGGCCGAGCACAACGGTCTCACCATCGCCGAAGTCATGATGCGAAATGAATGCGCGACTCGCACTCGAGAGGACGTGATTGCTGGACTCGATGCCATCGCCGAGGCCATGAACTCATGCATCGATCGTGGCCTTCGTCAGGAAGGTGTGTTGCCGGGCGGCTTGAACGTGAGGCGTCGTGCCGCGAAGTTGCGCGTCACATTGGAAAAGCGCGAGCAAACGCAGACCGCCGACGCGCTCATCGCCATGGACTGGATCAATGCGTGGGCGCTCGCGGTGAACGAAGAGAATGCCGCGGGCGGTAAAGTTGTCACGGCGCCGACGAATGGCGCGGCTGGCGTCGTGCCGGCTGTATTGCGTTATTACGATCGGTACTGCAACGGGACGCGCGAAGGCCGCCATACTTTCTTACTGACCGCAGCGGCCATTGGATCGCTTTATAAACACAACGCCAGCATCTCGGCTGCAGAAGTCGGCTGCCAGGGCGAGATCGGTGTGGCGTGTTCCATCGCGGCCGCTGGGCTAACGGCTGCGCAAGGCGGCACGAACCAGCAGATCGAGAATGCCGCCGAAATCGGCATGGAGCACAACCTGGGTTTGACCTGCGACCCCATTGGAGGGCTCGTACAGATTCCTTGTATCGAGCGTAATGCCACCGGCGCCGTGAAGGCGGTGGACGCGTCGCGCCTCGCGCTCATGGGCGACGGTTCACATCACGTTACGCTCGATAAGGTGATCGAAACCATGCGCAGGACCGGCGCCGACATGCAGGATTCCTACAAGGAGACCTCGTTGGGCGGCCTCGCCGTCAACCTGCCCGAGTGCTGAGACTGCAATCCTCGATCCCGGCTCGCTTACACTGACGGGACCGCCAGGA